>Ga0307991_1000034_pt1 | contig 119684 bp, 87 predicted proteins | sample EllFjometagen131_FD_203146 | JGI IMG/M metagenome (GOLD analysis project Ga0307991, IMG submission 203146) | Marine microbial communities from Ellis Fjord, Antarctic Ocean - #131 | ecosystem: Environmental > Aquatic > Marine > Unclassified | place: Southern Ocean | collected 2014-10-08
ATTGGGCAGCTGGAGGACAAAATTCTATGTCATCAAATGGATTAATCAGTCTTTTTGCACATTACAAAAAAGGAAATAATATATTGGAAAATTATCTTGATATAGGGTATGGAACATTAAAGCAAGGTAAGGATGAAGATTGGTGGAAAACAGATGATAAAATTGATTTTACATCTAAATATGGTAAAAAAGCAATTTCAAACTGGTATTATGCTGGCTTGTTAAATTTTAAGACACAAATGACAAATGGATATCATTATCCTGATAATAGTACTGCAATATCAGGATTAATGGCTCCGGGTTATTTATTGGGCGCAATTGGTATGGATTATAAACCAAATGATAATTTTACTGCCTTTATTGCTCCTATTACATCAAAAATGACATTTGTAGCTAACCAAACACTTGCAGATGCAGGAGCATTTGGTGTTAAACCTGCTGTTATTGATATTCCAACAGGTAATATTATTACGTCAGGACAAAATATTCGTTCCGAATTTGGTGGATACATGCGATTTTTTTACAAAAAAGATATTATGGAAAATATAGGATTTCAAACAAAGCTAGACCTATTTTCTAACTATTTAGAAAATCCACTAAATATAGATATAAGTTGGGAGGTATTAATCTCGATGAAAGTTAACAAATACATATCTGCAACCATATCAACTCATTTACTTTACGATGATGATATTGACATAGCAATTGATACCAATAATGATGGGATTACAGATAAAGTAGGTCCTAGAACTCAGTTTAAAGAAGTTCTTGGAGTAGGTTTTTCTTATAAATTTTAATTAATCATTAACTAAAAAATATAATTATGGATACAGAAAAAATAGTAGATCAAGTAGTTGAAATAGCCGTTTCATATGGTCCAAAATTAATTGGTGCAATTGTTATATTGCTTGTTGGTTTGTGGATTATAAAATTGCTAACAAAAGCATTCGGAAGAATAATGGAGAAACGAAAAATGAGCGATTCATTGAAACCATTTCTTCGAGGATTAATAAGTGCCTTGTTAAAAGTAATGTTATTTATTACCGTATTAGGAATGTTGGGTATTGAAATGACGTCTTTCATTGCAATTTTAGGTGCGGCTGGTTTAGCTATTGGATTAGCTCTCTCTGGAACATTACAAAATTTTGCAGGTGGTGTAATAATATTACTCTTTAAACCATTTAAAGTTGGTGATTATATTGATGCACAAGGTTATTCAGGAAGTGTTAGTGAAATCCTGATTTTTAACACAATATTAAAAACTCTAGATAATAAGACAATAATAATACCTAATGCAGGTTTATCAACTTCTTCAATGACAAATTATTCATCAGAAAAAACAAGGAGAGTTGATTGGACATTTGGAATAGGGTACGGAGATGATATAGATAAAGCAAAAGAAGTATTAAAAACATTATGTGATAAAGATTCTAGAATATTAAAAGACCCCAAGTTGTTTATTGCAGTTTCTGAGTTGGCAGACAGTTCTGTGAATTTTGTAGTTAGAGGATGGGTAAATGCAGCTGATTATTGGAGTGTGTTTTTTGAAATGAATGAAAATGTGTATAAAACTTTTAATGAAGAAGGACTAAATATTCCATATCCACAAATGGACGTTCATATACAAAAGAATTAGTTGCTGAACTTACCTGAATTTTAACAAAAACGTTTGGTAATACGCAATATAGCAAAAAGCGATGAATTGCTTAATTGGGGCGGTTTTATCCTGTTTCAACTTCATCTTGGTTTGATAAGTAATCCCTCACAATCCAACTCATGTCATATTGCAATCCGTTAGAATGTCTAAAAACCAAACCGCCTAGCGCCTTGCAGGCGCTAGGCGGATGACAGAACTAACAAACTTACCTAGGGCTTCAAAAGCGCTAGGCGGATAACCCGTTTATATTTGATTGAATATTAAGAAATAAATTTCCACAGTTTTTAACTAAACGCAGCTATTAGCAATTCAATATCCTGATAAGGAATATCGTATAAATTTCCAATATGACGTTTTGTTAAAATTCCATTATATAAAAATGTACCTTTTGATAAACTGTAATTTCTTTTAATTAGATTTTCAACCCCACCTTCCTCGCCTGCAGACAAAATTATTGGAGCGAAAAAATTACTTAATGCATAGGATGCTGTACGTGGAATACGAGAAGCAATATTTGGAACACAATAATGAGTTACACCATGTTTTATAAAAACAGGATCGTCGTGTTTTGTTGGATAAGAGGTTTCAAAACAGCCACCCTGATCGATGCTTACATCAATAATTACTGAACCGTTTTTCATTTCCAAAACTATATCTTCGCTTATTAAATAAGGAATAGATCCTTCGTGTGAGTGAAGAGCACCAATTACAACATCAGCTCTTTTCAAAGATTTATGTAATACCTTTGCTTGAAGAATGGAAGTAAATACTTTAGAATTGAGGCTTTCCTGTAGTCTTCGAAGTTTATAAATATTATTATCAAAAACTTTAACTTGTGCTCCCATGTTCATTGCTGTTCGTGCAGCATTTTCGCCAACAGTTCCGGCGCCAAGAATCACAACTTCTGTTGGTGTAATTCCTGGAAATCCACCAAGCATTGCTCCTTTGCCATATTTGGGATCGGCAAAATATTCTGAAGCAAGAAAGATAGAGGTTCGTCCAACAATTTCGCTGGTGCTTTCAAGAACAGGGAAAGAACCTGTTTTGTCTTTTATGAATTCAAAGGCAATGGCGGTAGTTTTTTTATCAATTAATTTTTTAAAGTAAGATTTTTTTCGAGTGGTTAAATTGAGTAGCGAAAAAACTGTTTTTCTGTTGCCAAGCATTTCTAATTCATCGTTGTTTAATGCCGAAATTTTTACAATTATATCAGCTTTAAAAACCTCTGAAGAAGTTTTTACTATTTCTGCTCCTACTTCGCTGTATTCATTGTCGGGGAAATGGGCGTTTTTGCCTGCATTTGTTTGTATCAATACTTTATGCCCTGCCTGAACTAATAAACCAACCGCTTCCGGTACTAAAGCAATGCGATTTTCCTGCATGTTTGCTTCGCGGGGTATTCCAATTGTTAGTATTTGTTTGTTTTTGTCGAGCTCGAGCTTTTCTTCTTTTGGCATGAAACTTTCGACATGCGAAAAGTTTGAGTATGATCTTTGACCGGATTCCATTTTTTAGTGTTTTTTGTAATGATTAAAACTTACTTATTGCTTTTTAATAGCTGATAAGTCTTTCATTTCCTTTTTCATCTGCTTCTATTTTTACATATACGAAATTTTCCGGTAAAAGTTCTTCTATCATTTCCGGCCATTCGATAAAACAATACGAACCACTATAAAAATAATCTTCATAGCCAATATCCATAACTTCTTCAGTCTTTTTTATTCTGTAAAAATCAAAATGAAATAAGTTTTCTCCATTTTTTGTATTATATTGATTTACAATAGAAAAAGTAGGGCTTGTAACTATTTCTTCGGTTCCCAAAATTTTACAAATAGATTTAATAAAAGTTGTCTTTCCTGCACCCATTTTACCATAAAACGCAAATATTCTTTCGTTAGGATGAGATTGAATTAGCTGTTTTGCAATTCTATCTAATTCTTTTATTGATTTGCAGCTAACATATTGTTTCATTGTTGAAATAATCTTTATTTCTTATTTAATCTATAATTTATGTTTTAATAATTTAAAATTTACCAACTTACAATAATTATACTCGTGCTTTTAGGTAAGCTACAGGTATAAGGTTTTCTTCCATCGAAATGCCACCATGCTGAAATGTATCTTGATAATATTTTGCATAATAATTATAATTATTCGGGTAAACCAAAAAATCATTTTTCTTACAGAAAATATATGAAGTGCTTACGTTATGTTTTGGCAGATATATAGAATTTGCATTGGAAACACTAAAAACATGTTTCTTATTGAAATTAAGGTTTTTACCAAATTTATATCTGAGATTTGAATTTGTTTCTCTGTCTCCAACAACTTTAACCGGATTATCAACTTTTATCGAACCATGGTCAGTGGTTATAATAATATCAATGTTTTTCTCGGAAAGATATTTAATAATTTCGAACAAAGAAGAGTGTTTAAACCATGAGACCATTAACGAACGATATGCGGACTCATCATCAGCAAGTTCACGGATTATTTCCATTTCTGTTCTGGCATGAGAAAGCATATCAACAAAATTGTAAACAATAACATTTAATTTGTTGTTTATCAAATTTGGAATTGTTTCGAGAAGTTTCTTGCCGGAATTAAGATTAAGTATTTTATTATAAGTGAATTTTATTGACTTTCCGTACCTCTTTAATTGTTCTTCCAGGAGTTCTTTTTCGAATTGATTTTTTGTACCTTCTTCCCATTCATTTATCCAGTATTGTGGATATTTTTTAACTATTTCGCTTGGCAACAATCCAGAGAATAATGAATTTCTGGCGTATTGTGTTGTTGATGGAATAATACTATAAAAAATTTCATCTTTTTCAACTCTGTAAAATTCTTCAATTAAAGGTTGGATCGATTTCCACTGATCGTATCGCAAATTATCAATAACAAGTAAAAACAAAGGCCTTTCAATATTATTCAATATTGGAAGCACTTTTTCTTTAATTAAAGTATGCGACATAACCGGATGGTCGTCAGAATTAGTATTTACCCAGTTGATGTAATTTTTTTCATAAAATTTTGAAAATGCATTATTTGCCTCTTCTTTTTGCATCTTTAAAACTTCAATAATACTTGTATCTTCTGATTTTTCAAGCTCAAGTTCCCAACGAATTAATTTTTTATATATGTTTTTCCATTCATCGAAATTTAAATTATTTGAAATCTCCTGGCTTATGTTTCTGAACTCTTGTTGATAAGCATGAGTAGTTTTTTCGCTTACAAGTTTTTTGTTTTCAAGATTTTTCTTTAATGAAAGAAGTATCTGGTTGGGTTTTACAGGTTTAATTAAATAATCGGCAATATTCGAACCTATGGCTTCTTCCATAATAGATTCCTCCTCACTTTTTGTAATCATCACAACCGGGAGGTTTGGAAAAGAAACTTTTATTATTTCAAGAGTTTCAATGCCTGAAAGTCCGGGCATTTGTTCATCAAGAAAAACAATATCAAAAGTTTTTGTTTTTAAAATATCAAGAGCTTCATTGCCATTATTTGAAGTATGAACTTCATAGCCTTTTTGCTCAAGAAATATGATGTGGGGTTTTAAAAGATCTATTTCATCATCAACCCATAATATGCATATATTTTCCATCTAAAATTTGTTTCTATTGTGTTTGAGTTTATTTAAATTTTTATAATTCATGAGTTATTTACTCATAATACTTTTTTGTTTTGGAATGTATAATGTTTTAATGATTTTTTGCAAAAAATATTGTTCACTCTAAGTTAATTATTCATAAAACTATAAAATTTTAATGTTTTACAGATACAAAATTACATAATCTTTTTACTTTTGCTTTTTATCATAAAGTAAGTAAAGAAATTAGGCTTAAACAAAAGAAATTTTTTTTATGATCCGGTTGTCAAGTATTTTTTATGTTATCCAAAATTTTGTAATGATTAAAATAAAAGTCTTATAATTTAGTTTTATAATTTATGAGTATTAATTTTCTAAGATAGTAATAAAGAAGATAATAAATGAAATTTACAGCAAAGCAAATTGCCGAAATACTAAATGGAACAATTGAAGGAAATCCTGATGTAACAGTTAATAATTTGTCAAAGATTGAAGAAGGAAAAGAAGGTACTCTCTCTTTTCTTGCAAATCCTAAATACAGTCATTTTTTATACAAAACGAAAGCCTCAATAGTAATTGTAAATTCCGATTTTATTCCTGAAAAAGAAATTTCATCAACTCTTATAAAAGTGGAGAATGCTTATTCAGCTTTTGCGAGTTTGCTCGAAATGTATAACGAAGTAAAACTGAATAAATCAGGTATATCTGAACAGGCTTTTATTTCTGAAAGTGCAAAAATTGGTAAAAATATTTATCTTGGTGATTTTGCATACCTTGGTGATTGTGTTGAAATAGGTGATAATGTAAAAATTTACCCTCATGCTTTTATTGGCAATAATGCAAAAATTGGCGCAAATACAACAGTTTTTGCCGGAGTAAAAATTTATTCCGATTGTATTATTGGAAATGATTGCACAATCCATGCAGGAGTTGTTATAGGTGGCGATGGGTTTGGTTTTGCACCACAGACAGACAATAATTATAAAAAAGTTGCTCAGATTGGAAATGTTGTAATTGAGGATTTTGTTGAAATTGGCGCAAATACAACTATCGACCGTGCTACTATGGGCTCAACAATTATCCATAAAGGAGTAAAACTAGATAACTTAATTCAGATTGCGCATAATGTGGAGATTGGCGAAAATACAGTTATTGCGGCTTTGACAGGTGTTTCCGGTTCATCAAAAATTGGAAAAAACTGTATGATTGGCGGGCAAGTTGGGGTTGCCGGTCATATTGAAATTGCCGATGAAGTGAAAATTGGTGCACAATCTGGAGTCTCAACATCAATAAGAAAAAAAGGAGCAATTATTCTTGGTGCACCTGCATTTGATATTTCCAAATCTAGAAAGTCAATTATTCATTATCGAAATTTTGATAATATTGTTAAAAGACTCGAATATCTTGAGAATAAGATGAAAGGATAGTTTATGACTTTTGATTTATTTTTTCTGATTTAAGAATTGTTATTGCCAAGAATTTAAACCAAATTTCTCGTTTTAAAATATCGAACTCTATTAAAAATCCTAAATAATTTATGGGATTTTATTTCTTAAGTTCTGAAAGTTTATTTAGTCTCTTACCATTTTTGAAAACAACAATATAGGCATCATAAATTTTATTTTCTGATCTGAGTTTGTCACGATGTTTTCGTGTTTCTTCGTAGTTTTTAAAAGATCCGACAGTGTAAATATAATAGCCATTATGAAAATTTTCTTTAACAGTTTCTTTTAGTTTAAATTTATTAATTACAAATGACAAAGAAGAAGCCCTGTTTAATTTTGCTAGAATTTGAACTCGGTATTCAATTTTTGGAACAATAGCTTTTTTTCTCTTTGTTTCTGTAGTTTTAGGAATAGTTTGCTTTTTATATGTAGCAATAGCTTTAATTTTTTCTCGCTGAATCTTTTGTTTTTCTTCCTCAAGGGCTTTTTCCTTTTGTTCAACAATTTGATTGTTTGTAACAACTTTATTTGGTGTTTCCGTAACAATATTTGTATCAAGTTCTGTTTTTGGCAGCAAGGCTTTTTCTTTATCCGAATCAATAATAAGTTCTTTTATAATTATTGGAGATTTTTGTTTTTTAGTAAATTTGTATGTAAGACCTAAAGATGAATAGCTAAACATATCGTATTTAGAACCACTAACTTTAGTGTCTAATTTATCAGCGTTAAAACCATAAAAAGTGTTTTCTAAATTAATTACAAAATTATTGTTAATACGAAAATTAAAACCTATACCTAGAGGAATATTTCCTTCGAGAGTTCTTCCCCACAATCCTCTTCCATTTCCGGTTCCATTGCTTGCTAAAACTTTATCACTTTGTAAATCTTTCATTTCTGTTCGCCAGTTTGAAAGCCCAATACCGGCAATTCCATAAACAGAAAAAAATCGATCAGGTTTGTATTTAAAAAACAGATTGCTGAAATTTACTGATGAACTAATATTTCCTGATAAAATATTTGCCACAAAATATTTATTTACTTCTCTGTTAGTTCCTGATAATTTGCCGTTTAATAACTGCTCTCGTATACCAAATACCGGACTAATTTGCCAGTTTAGGATTAAACCATAGCCAATTCTCCATTCGTTTTTGTTGTTCATTACAGGGTAATAATCATAATGTCTTAGATCCCCCAGAATAAAGTTGGGCCTCCATTTAAATTAATAGAATAATATTTTTGAAAAGTCTTGTTATTAGTATTTGTTTGAGAAAAAGTTGTCGTCGGAATTAAAAAAACTGAAAAAATAATGATAAATATCAAGTAAGAAATATTGAAATTTTTCATGACAAATACTTGTTGATTAATATAATATATACATAGATAATAATACAATAATATATATTATAATATTTATTAACATGACCTTTTAAAAAACTTGTTAACAGTACTTTGTTAATTTTAAAATATAATTTTAGATTTTTCGTTTAGCTTTTTTAAATTTTTGTGGATTAATATCGTTCAATAAAATTTATTACATTTGCTCGATATTTTAGAAATAACTTTTTTAGATATTTATGCAAGAAAAGCAACATACTTTAAAGAGTGAAATAAAAGTTTCCGGTACAGGATTACACACTGGGAAAAATGTTAATATGGTTTTTAAGCCGGCACCGGAAAATCATGGAATAAAATTCAAACGAATTGATGTTAAAAATCAAGCTATAATTGAGGCAGATGTTGATAATGTGGTTGATACATCTCGTGGTACTACTCTCGAACAAAATGGAGCAAGAGTTTACACGACTGAACATGTTTTAGCAGCATTTATAGGATCAGGCATTGATAATGTTTTAATTGAGCTCGATCAACTTGAAACACCAATTATGGATGGTAGTTCAAAATATTTTATTGAAGCTATTGAAAAAGCAGGTATTGTTGAGCAAAATGCACTTAAAGAATATATTGAAATTACTTCTGACATTGAATATATTAATCCAGGAAATAAAGTTGAATTATCTGCTTCTCCGGCAAAAGATTTTACAATAAATGTTGATATAGATTTTGGTACAAAAGTTTTAAGTACTCAGAATGCAAAACTTAATGATATCAATAAATTTAATGATGAAATATCAAAGTGCAGAACATTTGTTTTTCTTCATGAACTTAAATTTCTTTTGGAAAATGATCTTATTAAAGGTGGTGATCTTAGTAATGCAATAGTTTTTGTAAACAAACATGTGTCACAGGAAGAGCTTGATCGTCTTGCAACTTTGTTTAACCAGCCAAAAATCAAAGTATTGAAAGAAGGAATACTAAATAATTTAAAATTGCAATACCCAAATGAACCTGCCCGTCACAAACTTCTTGATGTAGTTGGTGATTTGGCGTTACTTGGAAAACCAATTAAAGGTGCTATTACTGCAAAACGTCCCGGACATGCCTCAAATGTTCAATTTGCAAAACTCATTAAACAACAATATTTAAAAAATAAATTGAAAATGAAAGAAGTACCAAATTTTGATTTGAATAAAAAGCCGGTTTATGATATTAATCAGATTAAAAAAATCCTTCCTCACCGGCCTCCATTTTTATTTGTTGACAGAATTCTTGAATTATCTGAAACTCATATTGTAGGATTGAAGAATGTTACAATGAATGAAAGTTTTTTTGTTGGACATTTCCCTAATGAACCAATTTTTCCTGGGGTAATTCAAATTGAAGCTATGGCTCAAACAGGAGGTGTACTTGTATTAAATACAGTTCCTGACCCTGAAAATTATCTCACTTATTTTCTTAAAATTGATGATGTGAAATTCAGAAACCCTGTTATTCCTGGCGATACAATTGTGTTTTCTCTTGAATTGATTTCTCCAATACGAAGAGGTATTGCAAATATGAAGGGAAAAGCCTATGTTGGAAATAAACTAGTGATGGAAGCAATTTTAATGGCACAAATATCAAAAGTGAAATAAAATTAATTACAAAATCAAAGATATGAATCAACCTTTGGCATATGTTCACCCACAAGCAAAAGTATCAAGTAATGTTGTTATTGAACCTTTTGTGAATATTGAAAAAAATGTTATTATTCAAGAGGGTACCTGGATTGGATCAAATGTTACAATTATGGAAGGTGCACGTATTGGTAAAAATTGTAAAATATTTCCCGGTGCTGTTATATCTGCAATTCCTCAGGATTTAAAATATGACGGAGAAGATACAATTGTTAGAGTTGGAGATAACACAACTATTCGTGAATTTGTTACAATAAACAGAGGTACAAAAGCTAATTATGAAACTGTTGTTGGAAATAACTGTCTGTTAATGGCATATGTTCATATTGCTCATGATTGTATTATTGGTGATAATGTAATTCTGGCAAATGCAGCAACACTTGCAGGACATATTTTTATAGACGATTGGGCTATTGTTGGCGGCTTAGCAGCAGTTCATCAATTTGTTAATATTGGAAAACATGCTATGATTTCTGGAGGTGCTTTAGTTAGGAAAGATGTTCCTCCATATTCAAAGAGCGCAAGAGAACCAATATCTTATGTTGGAGTTAATTCTATTGGATTGCGTAGGAGAGGATTTTCAAACCATCAGATAAACTCTATTCAGGAGATATTCAGAATTATTTATTTAAAAGAATATAACGTTAGTCAGGCTGTTTCTATAATCGAAGCTGATGTTCCTGTAACACCCGAACGTGACGAAATACTTTCTTTTATCGCAAAATCAAAACGTGGTTTGATGAAAGGATATACAAATTATCAAAAATCAGAATAAAAAAATTAGACATGGCTAGTACATCAGATATTAGAAACGGACTTTGTATGAAATATAATAATGAATTATGGTCTGTTGTTGAATTTTTACATGTAAAACCGGGAAAAGGTGCTGCATTTGTAAGAACAAAATTAAAAAATTTAAGAACCGGAAAAGTTCTTGCACACACATTTCCGGCAGGTACAAAAATTGATGATCAGAGAGTAGAACGTAGAAAATATCAGTTTCTTTATAAACAAGATACAATTTTTCATTTTATGAATTCTGAGACTTTTGAGCAAACTTTTTTTGATGAAGATTTGTTGGATGCTCCTGATTTGCTAAAAGAAGGTGTTGTAGTTGAAATTCTTTTCCATGTTGAAACAGAGACGCCGCTTATTTGCGATATGTCTGCTTATGTTGAATTAGAAGTTACTTATACTGAACCGGGAGAAAAAGGAAATACTGCTACCAACGCATTTAAAAATGCAACTGTGGAAACTGGTGCCATTATTAAAGTTCCTTTGTTTATCAATATTGGTGATAAAATAAAAATTGATACTCGAACAAGCCAATATTCGGAAAGAGTTAAGTAGATAAAACTATTCATTGCCTTAAGTGATCAAAAGTTTGTTATACCTAAAGCTAATAGAATAGCTGTTAGATAATTTTATAATTAATTCTAATTACAGGAAATGAAATTAAATTTAGTTCTAAAAGCCAACGAAGTTGCCAAAATTCTTAATGCTGAATATATTGGAAAACTTGATCATAAGATCAGTGGTATAAATGAAATTCACATGGTTGAGCCTGGTGATGTTACTTTTGTTGACCATCAAAAATATTACACAAAAGCATTAAATTCTAAAGCTACAACAATTATTATTAACAAAAAAGTTGATTGCCCTGAAGGAAAAGCATTAATAATTTCTGAAGATCCTTTTAGTGATTATGTTAGATTAGTTGAAAAATTCAGACCATTTAAATCTTGTTCAGATAATATTAGCAAAACTGCCGAAATAGGTGAGGGAACTATTATTCAACCCGGAGTTTTTATAGGTAATAATGTTAAGATTGGAAAAAATTGTATTATTCACTCAAATGTAAGTATTTATGATTTTTGCGAAATAGGAGATAATGTAATTATTCATGCCAATTCGGTATTTGGTGCTGATGCATATTATTTCCAGAGACGTAAAAAAGCTTATAAAAAACTTGAGTCATGTGGTAGAGTAGTGTTGAAAAATAATGTGGAAATTGGTGCTCTTTGCTCAATTGATAAAGGAGTTTCGGGTGATACTATTATTGATGAAGGAACTAAAATGGATAACCATTGTCAGGTTGGTCATGATACGCAAATTGGAAAAAATTGCCTGATTGGATCTCATGCAGCAATTGCCGGTGTTACGAAAATCGAAGATGATGTTATCTTGTGGGGAAGAGTTGCTATAGATAAAGATTTGGTTATTGGAAAAGGTGCAGTTATTCTTGCAACTTCTGGTGTTGATAAAAGTCTTAAAGGGAATAAAACATATTTTGGTGTTCCTGCTGAGGAAGTTAGAAAAAAATGGAAAGAAATGGTTGCGCTCCGACAGCTTCCAGATATTATTGATAAAATAAGATAAATTGTAGCTAATTATTTTTCAGATAATTCATTAGTTCTAGAATCAACGGGTTCAGGTTTTTTATTTGTAAAATATAAATCCAAAGTAACAATTATTGCAATAAATCCCCAGAAAGGAACCGAAGCTTTATCCGAATCAAGAAAATTATTTAGTAAGCCATGAACAAAATATGTTATCAGTCCTAAAATAGTTACCAAACTAATTAGCTTAATTTCTTTGTTTTCCGATTTTCTATAAACTTTAAGTCCGGTAATTATCGTAAATATCACTAATAAAATCATTAATAGTGAACCGGGAATTCCCATTTCGGCAAGAGGACCAATGTATTCACTGTGTGCATTACCCATATCTCCTGCATTAGTACTAATGATAGTTTTTTCTTTTGATCGTTGGTACGAAGCGTAGAAAAACTGATATGTTCCGGGACCCCACCCAAATATTGGTTTTTCATTAAACATTCTTATTGCAGATTGCCATCTGTTTATTCTCTCAAGGTTTGAAGCATCAGACGAAATATTGGAGATTGATTGAATATGTTCTATAAAATTTTGGGAAGAATCTTGTTTATTCCTTTCTAATGTGTCAAAAATCTGATTCTCGAAGCTTAGAAATAATCCAATAATTACAGCAATGGAAAGAAGTATCCATTTAAATTTGATTTTTAAAAGAATAATAAGATATACAATAAATGAAACTATTAAACTAATCCATGCAGCTCGGCTATAAGAAAAGAAAAGAGCAATTAACAAAATGCATGTGGTAAAAAAAGCAGAAAGTTTGTATGTACGACTATAATTGCTATTAAAAGTGAAACCAATAAAAACTGGAATAAAAAATGCTAAAATAGTTCCATATGCTGTATGATCATTATAAAATGGATTCATCACCCAATGTCCGGCTTCTTCGCTAAATCCTCTTAATGCATGATTAAAAATTGTATAAAAAATTACTATCAACAATGGAATAATATAAATCCATGAAAAGCGCTTAATGTTTTTATAATCTTTAAATAAGTGTATTCCAAGAAAATAAAAAGGAATAACAAACCATAAACGGGCTATTAAATATTTGAATGAAATAAAAGGTAATTCGCTTGTGAGACTTGTAAATGCCATCCATAATAGGCTCAATAAAATTATTATTGTAATTGGATGTTTTAATATCTTAATATCAATAGGATTAAAATAAAATAACCTAATTATATAAATAAGTACAACACCGGCCAATAATGGTTCTGTTGGTATTGAGACACCAAATCCTGCATCAAAATTTCTAATATTTATTGCAAGAGGAGTGAAAAAAACAATTATTAGTAGTATTTTATCAAGAGAAATGAAATACAAAACAAATAATAATATGGCAGCAGGAAGTAATAGTAACCAGTAAATTTCTTTTGTTAATAATACAGTGTTGAGTATTATAAATAGAATACTAATTCCATAAACCAATGATATTTTGATTCTTTTTGACAAAATATATTCCCCCCGGATTAATTCTTATTTAGAATTCTTGTAAATCTGATAATTTTCAATAATCAATATAACAATAAGTGAAAGAAAGAAAGTTGCAAACGCCGTAACTAAAACTATTAACCATCTTACAGGGTATGCTTTTTTGTCGGCTGGATATGGTTCAGTTATTACATTGGTGTAAGTAAGTTTATCAGTAAAAAATCTCTTAGCCATTTCGTATTCGAGTTTCACTGTACCGTAATTTTTCGATTCATTTTCAATATGTTGTTCAACTGCATGGAGCTCACCACTTTTTTGTTCCATATTTGTTTTTAATCTCATAACTTCTTTGGTGTTAATTTGAGAAGAATTTGTCCCAGATATAGTTCTTAGATAACCTTTGGTAATCTGTTCACTTTGAGTTTCATATTCATACAAACCATATTCGGTACCAAGTTTGTATAATATGTTTTTTAATGAGTCCAAATCTTTTTCTTTATTATCAAGTTGATCCTGATAGACAGAAATTACTTCCAAAGATTTTGTATTATGTAATATTCTGATTTTTTGATTGTAAAAATCAATTATTGAGTTGGTAATATTACAAGCAAATAATGGGTTTTTATCAAAAACTTCAATTTCTACTGCATCGTAGGGAGTTTTGCTAATACTAATATTTTGCCCGTATAAATGGAGCATTGTAGTGTAATAGTACTTGTATGAAGGATCAATTTCATAATGTTTTGCAAGATTAAATTTCTTAATAACACTGTCTTTGATGTCTCTTGATTGAAATATTTGTAACATTTGTTCTGTCTCACTTTCATCAGAATATGGTGCTACATTTGCGGGATAAACAACAGCATTCGATTTGTATAGTGGAGTAATAAACGATGATCCCGAGAATATTACAGCGCATATAACAGATAATAAAACAATAACAAAAAAATGAATCTTCCATTTGAAGATTAATTTTAATATGTTAATATTATTTTTAAAATTTTCCATCTTAATTGGTGTTTTAATAATTTTTGAATCTTTAATAATTTTAATCGATTCTTTATTTTTTGTTAATAAACGTTTAGTATTGAAAAAAGAGATATTTAACAAGTTTTTAAACTTGATTTTTAAAAATTTTCTTTTTTTTTATTTTTTATTTTTTCATAATTTTCGATAATAATGATGACTAAAATACTTAGAAATAATACGGAAAATGTTAAAAAGACAGTAAACAGCCATCTTATAGGATAAGATTTTTTTTCAGCTTTAAAAGCATGGTTTACAATAAATTTCTGTGGTAAAACTTGCTGAGCATCAATTCTGGCATCTTCATACCTTGTTTTTACAATACTAAGTTGTTCAATGTCGTATTCCAATGCATCTCGTAATGTTACATAAGCACCACCATAATTTGCAAGTATATCAAGTTTTTCCTCAAGTCGATTTATGCTTTGTTTATTGCCTTTTGCAATTTCAATTGCAAGTTGTTGATTAATCATTTCTGCTTGAGATTCATAATCGTGTACACCAAGTTTTCTAAGTGTTTTTAATGAATCTTCGACTTCTTTGATTTGTGATTTAAGACGGATGTATTCATTTTCAACAATTATAAATCCTTTATAAGACCTGTCTCTTTTTATGTCGTTTACTGTTGAATCAAGAAGTATTGAAATATCATTAGCAATATCGGCAGCCATTTGCGGGTCTTTATCTAAAACAGAAATTTTAACGGCCATGTATTCAGTTCGTCGGAAAGAAATATTACTTTCGTATTCATTGTTAATTTTTGTCTTGAAGTATTTTTTGTTTTTGTTTATTCCGTAATGATTCCCGAGATTGTATTTTTCAATTATTCTGTCTTTTATTTTATTAGAATTAAGTATCTGTAACATCCTTTCGGTTTGTTCATCTTCTCCAAATTCTAAAATGTCTTTTTTATTATTTATTTTTTTACCAAGCAAAACTTGTGAAATAGAGTTACTTGACGTTGGAAATAGAATTACCGTTGATTTATATTTTGGTGTAATAAAGAAAGGAGAAGAAAAAATAATTGAGATAATAATTGCAATTATTGTAATTATTATCAACGGTTGACGCCATTTGTACAGAAAATAAATAAAACCGGAAGAATCAAAATCTCCGTTATTAAGTATTCGATTAAGCATTATATTGATTTTAATTTTTAAAAATGTGTGCTCAAAAGTAGAAAAATTTATTCATTGAGCAAGTGTTTGTGATAATTATTTGGCTCGATTAATTCATAAACTTAAAAGACAGATTTTTGAATTATACCAATTGAATTTCTAAATTGCTGATAAATATTTTGAAATATTTTTTTCTTTGTCAAGGCAAATATTCTTTGCATCCGTACGGACGGAAATAATATTTAACGTAGAGAAAGGAAAAAAGAAACGAAATATATCGGTAATTTGGATGTTCAGTTGGTATTAATCTAATGTCTAAGAAAATCTGAAATCATGTTGTGTTTAACTTTCAAAATTTAAACTATGAATCCACTCCGAAAAGTCAAATTAGACACTAAGACACCATCCCGAAAGTTTTCGGGACAAAGAATCCACTAAGTTTAAAGTATTGATTAATTGATCTTTGTGTATCTTAGAGTTCTTTGAGTCTTTGTGGCATTTTTGATTTTTTGACTTTTCGGAGTGGACTCAACTATTATAAGTCGGGACTAGGCTAAATTATTTAAGTGAACATAAAAAGGGTATGAATAATTCAGTTTAGCTGCTAGTTTTTCATATATATAATTTTTATTATTGATTTTATATTAAATAAGCGGAAAATTATTGCTGAAATAATTGATACAATTAGCATTAAAATAAAATTTGTTGTCCATTCAAAATTTAATTGTTTTGAAATAATATTAATTGCAACAACACTTAAAATAAAGAAGATTATGTTTAGCAGATATTTATAATTTATCCTGAATTTAAAAATCCATTGAACAACAAAAATTTGAGCAATTGCAGTAATAAACTGTGCAGAAAGACTGGCATAAGCTGAACCAACAGCTAATAATTCTGGAATAAGAATAATATTTATTGTCAGATTAATAATCATTCCTGAGGCGGCAACAATATTGAGTTGCTTCAGGTTTCCATTTGCCGTTAATAAAGTTCCGAAAATATATGTTGTTGAAATAGCAATAAAACCGAACATCAACAAACTAAATACATGTGCCGATTCCTGAACGTGATCTTCATATAAAAGATGCATTAATTCATAACTATAGAAATGAGATCCTAAAGCAACAATCACCGAAATAGTAATCAGTAACGAAAAAGCAAGTTTTATCAATTCTTCAACAGATTCTTTTTGTTTTATCATTTTTGAGAAAATCGGTAAAAGAAGCACCGAAAACAAAAAAGCTATCATATTTGATGCATCAAGTAAACGATACCCATGTGCATAAATTCCAACTTGTTCGTTGCCAATCCCTTTGGGTAGAATCCTTTCCAAAACTACTGAATCTATTCTGTTATAAAATGTCATTAATAAAACAAGTAGGGCAAAAGGAAGACTTTGTTTAATTATCATTATAAAAAATGGCCGGTTCCAGTTAAATTTTCGGAAAGCTGCTTTTTTTATAACAACTAAAAGTGCAATTAGTGCAGTTAATAAATATGCTGCAGATTGTGCATAAATAAACCATTCTATCTTGAATTCCTTATCAGTAACATTTCCCCAAATTAATATTCCACATATTATTATCATTAAAACTCTGTCGAGGATAGAAATAAAACTATCTGTTTTGAACAAAAGAAGTCCTGAAATGTTTGAACGCAAATAAAGAATAAAAGAAATAAGAAACTGGTTGAATGCCAAAAAACCAAGGAATTTTAATTGTTCTCCATTGTAGCCAATTATCAGGGCAACCAAAAAAGTAATAAAAACAAATACTAAACCAAGCAGAAGCTTTAAAATAACAATACTCGAAAAATGTTTATTGAGAAGTTGATTGTTTTGGGCAATATTTCTATTATTGAAATTTGTAATACCGAGATCGAGAAAAATATTAAAAAGAAACGAAAAATTAAAAATTGCAAAGTAAAACCCATAACTTTCTGAACCAACAATATTTTGAACTGTCCTGTCAATACCCAGAATCCAAAAGGGTTTAACCAAAAGATTAAGGGAAAGTAATAAGATAAGATTTGTTATAAACTTTTTTTGCATTTTAATTAATTATGAGCCCACTCTAAAAAGTAATCAAATATTGAAATCTGCCGAACTTTAATTATCAAGTCACCCGTAATAAGAGAAGCAAGTTCGGATGGATGACTGTCATTACAAATTTTTACTTTTAAGATTGCACTCAATTATATTTTATTCTTGAATTGTTAATTACAACTCCAATCTTCATGAAAATGTTATAAATTTGTGCAAAATTACTATTTATTATTCTCCATACGAGAAAAGAAAGTAGAAATTTTGGATTTTTTAATGAATTAAAAATTATTTTTCCAAATTGAAAATAGCTGTAAATACTCGTTTACTGGTTAAAAATAAACTGGAAGGAATCGGTTGGTTCTCTTACGAAACCTTGAAAAGAATTACGACTCAACATCCCGAACATGAGTTTTATTTTATCTTTGACAGAAAGCATAGCGAGGATTTTATTTTTTCCGACAACATAACACCAATTGAATTATTTCCACAAGCAAGACATCCATTCCTTTATTATTTATGGTTTGAATTTTCGATACCTAAATTATTGAAGAAATTGCAACCCGATCTTTTTCTCTCACCTGATGGATACACTTCTTTAAAATCTAAATTTAAGTCTTTAGTAGTTTTTCATGATTTGAATTTCGAACATTATCCTGAAGATATTCCTTTGCTGGAAAGAAAATATTATAAATATTTTTTTCCAAAATATGCAAAAAAAGCTGACAGAATAGCAACAGTTTCGGAGTATTCAAAGCAAGATATTGTTGAGCAATACAAAGTTTCGCCCGATAAAATTGATGTGGTTTTTAATGGTGCAAACGAAAATTTTGTTCCGCTCAGCAAATCCGAAAAAATTAAAATAAAAAAAGAATTTTCAAATGGAGCTTCTTATTTTGTTTATGTTGGCTCACTTCATCCTCGCAAAAATCTGGTTAATCTTATAAAGGCTTATGATAAATTTAAAACCGAAAATTCATCCTCAGTCAAATTATTGATTGTTGGTGAAAAAATGTGGAATACTTCTGAAATTGATGAGGTTTATAACAAAATGAAATTTAAAGATGAGGTTATTTTTATAGGAAGATTGAATGTCGATAAATTGCATAAAGTGTTGGCTTCGGCTTTGGCTTTGACTTATGTTTCTTATTTCGAGGGTTTTGGAATTCCAATTGTTGAAGCTTTTAGATGCGATGTTCCGGTGATTACTTCAAATGTAACTTCTATGCCGGAAATTGCAGGTGATGCTGCTTTGCATGTTGATCCGTTTTCAATTAATTCTATTGCTGATGCCTTGAAAAAAATAGATAAAAACGAAGAATTGAGAAATGATTTGATTGAAAAAGGACGACAAAGGAGAAATGATTTTACTTGGCAGAAATCAGCAGAAAATTTGTGGAGAGCGATTGAAAAAACGATAAAAATTTAGAATTTTAAAAAACACTCAATAAACAACATGCAATAATCAATAAACATATAAAAAATAGAAATAATGAAAATCAGAAATTATAACCCTGAAAGGCTTAAACTTTTGTAAAAATTATATTTAAAAGTATGTAACTGAAAATATTTTATAAAAAAAACAGATGAAAATATTACTTTTAGGATCAGGAGGAAGAGAGCATGCAATTGCATGGAAATTGGCTCAAAGTTCAAAACTTACTAAATTATTTATTGCCCCGGGAAATGCAGGTACTGCTAAAGAAGGTACAAATGTCAATCTTAAAATAAGCGACCATAAAGCTATAAAAGAGTTTGTGTTAAAAGAAAATATTGACATGCTGATTGTTGGTCCTGAGGCTCCATTAGTTGCAGGAATTCATGATTTCTTTTTAAAGGATGAAGATTTGAAAAATATTGGTGTGGTTGGTCCTCAAAGCAAGGCTGCAATGCTTGAAGGAAGCAAAGATTTTGCTAAAGAGTTTATGAAAAGAAATAATATTCCAACAGCTTTATATAAAACTATCAATATTGATAATTTAACTGATGGATTTAAATATCTCGAATCATTAAAGCCGCCTTATGTTTTAAAAGCTGATGGATTGGCTGCCGGAAAAGGTGTTTTGATTTGCCAGTCGCTTGATGAAGCAAAATCTGAATTAAATGCTATGATTGCGGATGCTAAGTTTGGCGATGCTTCCAGCAAAGTTGTGATTGAGGAATTTTTAAGTGGTATCGAACTTTCTGTTTTTGTTTTAACTGATGGAGATTCTTATAAAATTCTTCCTGTTGCAAAAGATTACAAACGAATCGGCGAAGGAGATACAGGTCTTAATACCGGCGGAATGGGTTCTATTTCTCATGTTCCTTTTGCTGATGATGAGTTTATGAAAAAAATAGAAGACAGGATTATTAAACCTACAATTGATGGATTAAAATCTGAAAATATTCCGTACAAAGGATTTATTTTTTTTGGTTTGATAAATGTAAATAATAATCCTTTTGTAATAGAATACAATGTGAGAATGGGTGATCCGGAGGCTGAGTCGGTTATTCCAAGAATAAAATCTGATTTACTGGAGTTATTTAGCGGCGTGGCAAATAATAATCTTCATGAAAAGGAAATTGAAATTGATGAAAAATATACTGCTGCAATAATGCTTGTTTCAGGTGGTTATCCGGGATCTTACGAAAAAGGAAAAGAAATTTTAGGATTGGATAAAACGGAGGATTGTGTCATATTTCATGCAGGAACAAAATCCGAATCTGATAAAGTATTAACATCCGGAGGGCGAGTTTTAGCAGTTACTTCTTATGGAAAATCAATGTGCGAAGCACTTGAAAAATCATATAAAAATGCTGAATTAATAAGTTTTGAAGGAAGTTATTATCGCAGCGATTTGGGATTTGACCTAAAATAATACATCAATAAAGGCAATTATGTTGATAAAATTTTTCAGATCAAGTTATCTATTACATTATTTTACGCTATTTGCGTTAGCGTTAATTCTTTGGAGTGGGGCAATAATACATCCTGTAGATGTTGTTGCTTCACCAGATGTTTATCCTTTCTACAGTATTATTTATTTTTGGTTTGGAGAAAATAAATTATTATTCTCATTAATGGGTTTTATATTATTGTTTTTCGAAGCCATTCTTATTAACAGCATTATTACTGAAAATGATATTATTCCAAAAAACAGTTTGTTGCCTGGATTTATTTATGTTGTTTTAATGAGTTTTTCGCCTGAATTACTTACTCTGCATCCTGTGTTAATAACAAATCTTTTTCTGATTATTATCATAAGTTTTGTTTTTAAAATGTTTGGTAAGAATGAACCATACCGATTTACATATAAATTGGGCTTTTATGTTGGTCTTGCTACTCTTTTTTATTTGCCGGTTTATGTTTTTTTAATATATATTTTTGTGGTTTTATTTCTTTTGAGACTGTTAAATTGGCGCGAATTTATTATCCCAATTGTGGGTTTTTTAACCTTATATATTTTTTTGACGGTTTGGTATTATTTCTTCGATCAATTAGATTTAGCGTGGTATGATTATTTAAACTTTTTTCAAAACACAAGTCTGATTGTTCTCGAACTTGATTTTTTAGCAATAATTATTCTTTCGATTTTTGCTGTATTATTTATGTTATCCATAATATATCTGGTCGGTCGTAAATATTACGAAAAAAACATTAGTATCAGAATAAAGCTGAAACTTACGTTTTTCTTTCTTTTATTTTCAATTATTCCAATAATATTTTATGCTGAATCACCAATAAAATCTTTAGTGATTCTAGCTATTCCTCTTTCGGTTTTTGTTTCTTTTTATTTGTCTGAGCTTAAGAAAATTTGCATTTTAAATTTTTTATTAATATTTTTATTGATATTGATAATAATAAATAATTTTCATTTGTTGGATTTGATTAATTTATGATGAATGGATGATTGTATAAATAAATGTAAGGAAAAGCAAATATTTTGAATCAATGAAGAAAACCATTAAAACGCCACTAAAAAGTTTTTACTTAAAAGGACAAATTGAGGCAGGTTGCGATGAAGCGGGGAGAGGTTGTTTAGCAGGACCGGTTTATGCTGCTGCAGTTATTTTGCCCGAAAATTTTAAAAATGATTTACTTGATGATTCCAAAAAGCTTTCTGAAAAACACCGTAATCAACTTCGTGAAATTATCGAAGAAAAAGCTATTGCTTGGGCAGTTGCCTCAGTTGATAATCACGATATTGATAAGATAAATATTTTAAACGCTTCAATTCTTGCAATGCATCTTGCAATTGGAAAATTAAATTTAGAACCAAATTTTCTTTTAATTGATGGAAATAAATTTAAAAAGTATAAAAATATTTCTCATGAATGCATCATAAAAGGGGATGGAAAGTTTCTTTCTATTGCAGCTGCATCTGTTCTGGCAAAAACTCACAGAGATGAATTTATGTGCAAAATTGACAAAAAATTCCCTCATTACAATTGGAAGAAAAACAAGGGTTATCCAACCCGCGAACATAAAAAAGCTATTTCTGAATTTGGAATTACCGATTACCACCGAATTAGTTTTAACTTGAATGAGCAGTTGAAGATTAAGTTTTGAAGTTTTTGTTTCTCATATACATATTTTCTGATTTTATTTCCATCTAAAATCATTATTCGTTAATCGAAATTCGATATTCTGAATTTTGATTTATTGGAAATTATTGGGAACGCTGATTACGCGGAAAAACGCTGAAAATCACGAAAAAGAAAAATAAAACTTTCTGCGAAAATCCGTGTTTTTCTGTGTATTCCGCGTTTCTATTAAATGCCCTGGAAAATCTGAAATCATTATTAGTTAATCGATATTCGATATTCTGAAAAATAATACAAAACTGAATTTCGAAGTTAAAAATAATAACATCCATAGTACAACTTCATTCGTACTAAGGGTGTTACAAACTAATTAACAATATCTTGTTAATTATAATCTCCCAACATTGCGATTGCATTTTTATTATACTTTACCTTTGAAAAAGTTAAAACTTTTTATCATGAGTCACTCAGGGAAAATCACTGTTAATATTATTTTTGCAATTGTAATTGTTGCAGTAATTACTGTTTCTTATTTTGTTATCAGGGAATTTACCATACCTTCGGCATCTCCTTTAAAAGCTATTCCTCAGAGTTCTGCTTTGTTTCTTGAAATAAAAAATCCACAAAAATTTGTCAATAAGATTACGGACACAAGCAATGTTGTTTGGGCTGATTTGTGTAAAATTTCTAAAATTGCCGAGCTTAATAAAATTTTAATGTTTTACGATTCTTTATCATTAAAAAATAAAAGCTTAAAAAAGATTTTTAATGATAAAATGATTCTCTCTATTAATGCTTCCTCAGAGCAAAATCTCGATTTATTATTATTGATAAAGCTTCAAAACCGCCATCAATCTTCTGCTTTTCGCAATATTGTAGAAAGTGCTTTTGGAAACGATGCGATAATTGTTGCTCAAAAAATAAATGGAAAAAAAATCAATAAAGTTGTATTAAAAAATTCTGATGAAATTTTTGCTTATGTGATTAAAGAGGGTGTTTTTATCGGTAGCTATCATATTCCTCTTATTGAAGAAGCTCTTGAGCAGATGGATTCCGGAAATACAATTGATAATAATCCGCTTTTCAAAAAAGTAAAACTTACAGCCGGAAAACGAGTTAACGCAAATTTATATGTTAATTTTAATAAATTAAATACAATATTTTCAGCATTTACAAAGGACGATGTTAATAGATATGTCGATTTGTATAAATATTTTGCCGATTGGAGTGAGTTGGATTTACTGATAAAAGATAATGAATTATTGCTTAACGGGTATACTATAACTACGGACTCTTTATCACGTTATTTGGGGGCATTCAAAGATCAAACTCCGCAGAAAATTGAAATTACAAACATTCTGCCTTTTAACACAACTTTGATTTATGATATGGGATTTGAAGATTTCCAGGCTTTCTTCAATAAGAATAAAAATTATTCGAAAGTATATGGAACAGATATGCTGAAAAAAATCTCCGGCATCAACAAGAAATATAATATAAATGTTGAAAAATATATGATTCCTTGGATTGGAAATGAAGTTGCGATGATTTCAACAGCAAATCATACATACGATTTTACTGAAAAATCTTTTGTCGTAATTCATTCAAAAAATGTTGCCGATGCTAAGAAAAAATTAAAAGCTCTTTCAAATAAGATTCCAGGAGGTTCAAGAAATATTACTTTTAAAAATTATAAAATTAATAAGCTGAGTATTTCAAATCTTTTACCGGCATTATTTGGTTCTGCTTTCTCAAAAATCAAAAATAATTATTATACTTTTATTGATAATTATGTGATTTTTGCAAATTCATCGTCTTCAATAAAAGATTTTTTAAATGTTTATCTTTCGGGAAAATCACTTGACTTAAATGAAAATTTTAAGGATTTCTCTGATAATATTTCTGAGAATTCAAACTTGTTTTTTTATTTTGATTTTAGAAATTCGCATGAACTGCTTAAATTATATTTGAAAGAGGAATGCTTTTCGGAAATAAATAATAAAATTGATTATCTGCATAACTTCCAGGCAGTTACTTTTCAACTTTCCTCATTAAATAAAATGTTTTACACAAGTATTTATTTGAAAAACAACCAAATGTACAAGGAAGAAAACCGTGCAATTTGGAAAAATAATCTTAATTCGGATATTGTTGGAAAGCCATATTTTGTTAAGGATCACATAAATAATACTTATAATATTATTGTTTTTGATAAAGAAAATACAATGTATTTGATCGATAACAATGGAAATATTTTATGGAATATTTCACTCGACGGACAGGTGATAAGCGAAGTTTTTGAAGTGGATTATTACAAAAATCGAAAAATTCAATATCTTTTTAATACTGAGAATTCGATTTATTTAATCGACCTGAAAGGAAGATATGTAGCAAATTATCCAAAAAAACTTGTTACCAAAGCCACAAATGGATTGGTTGTTTTCGACTATGTAAAAAATAAAAATTACAGGGTTGTTTTTGCAGGAGCCGATAAAAAAATATACAATTATCAAATTGATAGAAAGGCAGTAAAAGGGTGGGCTTATCCAAAATCTAAATCTATTGTTAATGGAAAAATTCAACATCTTATAGCCGGCAATCGCGATTATATTGTTATTCCTGATGTAGATGGAAATGTGAAAATAATTCAGAGAAATGGAAAAAACAGAATTATTGTGAGAGGGAATTTTGTTAACGGGCTAAATTCCGACTTTTATGTAAATAAGACAAATAGTAAAGGTGTGTTGATTACTACAAATGATAAAGGTCATCTTATTTATATTAAAAAAAGTGGTCAGACTGCTTCAACAATATTTGATGATTTTTCTTCAGATCATTATTTTTTGTATGAAGATTTTGATATGAACGGTACAAAAGACTTTATTTATCTTGATAAAAATAAGTTGACTGTTTTCGACAGATTCAAAAGCAAAATATTTGAATATACGTTTGATGAAGATGTAAACACAAAACCAATTATTATCCCTGTTTCTTCATACGAAAATTTACTTGGAATTATTCTAACAAAAACCAAACAGATTTATTTGTTTGATAATAAAGGAAATGTTGTGATTTCAAGTGGAATAACAGGAGAAATGCCTTTTAATGTTGGTAGCTTAAATAATAATAAAGACCTGAATTTAGTTGTTGGATCTGGCAATATTCTTTATAATTATTTGATAAAATAATTATATCCTCCAAGTCTACTGGCTTTGAAAGGTCTTTGTTCTTTACTCAAAAATAACAAACAGAATTTCGAATAACGAATAATGATTTAAGATTTTAAACTAAAAAATTAAAACAAAAATCCCATTCCAACATAGAGTCCATCTTTCCCATCACGTTTATCGCTTGCAATTCCATAATCAACTGCAAGGATAAAATTTTGATTCATAGCAGCATGAAAACCTAATCCATAACTGAAATGTAAACTGCTTTTTCCAAAATCAAAGTATTTAACTAATTCTTCTTCAGGGATATTTCCCTTGTTAAAATCATATTCCTTAACAATTTTTCCAAAGTCAAAAAACCCACTTAAAGCAAGATAAAGATTTTGTTTGAATAATTTGGTATGAAGGAATTTCCAGCGGGGTTCAATATTTCCATAAACTATTCCATCACCAACAATTCTATTTCTTAAAACCCCTCTCAGCGATTTTGTTCCACCAAATCCATCAAAAGTTGTTGAGATAGAAAATGAGCTAAATAAAAAAGGTTGTATGTAAAATGGTGCTTTTCCTGCTATTGTTCCCTGATATCCCAACTGACAGGCTATTGATAGATCTCTTTTAATTAGTGTGAAATATTGACGGTGTATCAAAGCCAATTTCGTGTATGAAAAATCTTTGTTTCCCATAAAAGCCGGTGTAGTAAAAATTAATGCTTCTGACCAGATCCCATGCATTGGATTAGGTTCATTATCTCTGGTATCAAAAACAAATCCAAATTTCAGAAAGTTAACATTTCCTCCATCTTTTTCTTTTTCTCCAATAATTCCCCATTTTACATATTTATCGTAAAGCAAGGCTGTATCCGGCAAAAGGTTTTCTTCATCTTTTCCTTCGTTTAAATTTTCGATATCAACACTTGCAGTAGAAATTTTATAATGCCCTAAACCGAAAAGCCACCTGAGTTTTTTTCCGACCTTTCCCTGAAAGTCAACTGTAGCTCGAAAAAGCTTTCGTTCGTGTCGGTAGAACATTCTTGAAAAATATCTATCACTTTGGTCATCTTCAAATAAAGTGTTGTAATTTGACTGAAAACCATTAAAACCATAAAAGTTCAAAGCCTTTTCGGTTAGGTAGCTGATATCTGCAGTGATTCTGATATTTTTAGGTAAAAGATGTTTTGAATCAAAAAAAATCTGACTTATTCCTCCACCTTTCGTTGTCTGAGAATACTCGAGATATAAAGAATGTTTATACTCAGGATATAAAGAACCATCACCAAAATCAAAAATATTTGAGAGTATCCCGTATTGAAATCCAAGATCGGAATTGTAACCTACAACCGGCAATGCCCCGAAAGTTATTCCTGATTTTGATTCTTCTTTTTTTGTGTCTTTTTCTTGTCCAAAGGTAATTTGTGTTCCAATTACAAGAATAAATGAAATGCTAAGAATTACTATTTTCTTCATTTTTTTTAAATTTTATATTCTGAAAAATTAATAAAAATAATGCAGAAACCACTATCGAAGCAATTGAAAGTTCAGGGATAAGATTTCCGCTAATTATTAATATTGCAACATAAAGAACTCCTGAAGTCAGACTGGCAATTGCGGCGCTATTTTTAATTTTAAAATGAAAAGATGCAATAGCCGTAGGGATTATTGTAAATCCCAGTCCGGTTATAAAAACAATTACTGCAACAATATCTCTAAAGAAAAATGCAAATCCAAATCCAAGAATTGAAAATATTATAATAAATAATCTTGTTTGGCGCATCAATTTATGATTGTCTTGCTTATTTGTTTTCTTTCCAAAAACAGAATTATAATCTTTTGCCAGACTCGAAGCTAAAACAAAAATTATTGTATCCGCTGAGCTCATAATTGCTGCGAAGATGAGAATTAATCCGGTGCTCATAAATTTCTTAGGAATCAAAAGTGTAAGACCTTGAGCAAATGCGTCACGTGCTTCTATTCCCGGGATATTTTTATGTGCAGCAAGTCCGATTAATGTAATTGCAGCTCCGGTTACAAGTGCAAGAATTGCAGAACCAATAAATCCTTTTTTTACAACATTTTCATCTTTAGCAGCATACACTCTTTGCCAGTATTCAGCTGACTGAAAAATGATAAATATCCCAAAAGCAATAAATGAAATTGTCATTGGAATGTTAAGATCAGAAACATCAAAAAGATCCATAGTGCTTGCATATTCATCTCTCATTAAAATAAATCCAAGAAAAACAAACATTACAAACAAAACAATGTATTGAAAAATATCAGTTTTAATAACACTTCTAAAGCCACCTGCAAACAAATAAATTGAAATAATAATACTGGAAAAAAGTAATGCTGTTTCGTACGACAACCCACTAATTGATGATAAAATACTGCTTCCGGCAATAAACTGATTTAACAGCATCCCGAAATAAACAATAAAAAGTATTATTGCACTCAGAAGTCCTGCCTTTTTGTTAAACTTATAATAGAACCAGTCAGATAAAGTATGGAACTGTTTTTTACTGCTTATTCGTCTAATTTTTAATGCATAAGGAATAAAAACTATAAAGCCGATTGATGTTCCTAAAAATACAGCTATTGCTGATATTCCAAATTGGTAAACATAAGCTGTGTAGGCAACAATAGCAGCTCCTCCAATGTAACTTGCAACTACTGAAGCCATAAATGGCCAAAGCTTCAGTTTTCGTCCGGCAATTAAATAATCTTCATCTTTCTGGCCTTTCGAAGCCCAAATTCCAATTCCGATACAAACAAGAGCATAAAGTATTAAAAGACCCAGATCGTAAGTATTAAATTCCATAATTTTAATTTCTGAGTTAATAAAAAAAACCTTCGAATATTAATATCCAAAGGTTTTTACTATGCTTTGTTTTATTTATAGATACATTTATATGAAGTATCTTCTTCAACTTTTACTTTAAACTTTTTATCTTTATCAACAATAAAAGTTTCAAACTGATTGAAAGTTTTCCATTCTGTTTCTTCCGGTAAGAGAATTGTCATTTTCCCTGAAGTAACAGTCATAAATTCAACTGTTGATGTGCCGAATTCATATTCCCCTTTTGCCATAACACCAATAGTTGCAGCCCCTTCTGATGATTCAAAAGCAATTGATTTTACCTTCCCATTGAAATATTAATTTGTTTTAAACATAATTTTTATTGTTTTTATTTATTTTTTATTTTTTAGCAAAAATACCTTCACACAAAAATAGAATAACTTATGATAATTACACTGTTTTTTGAGAAGTAAAATTTCCCAAAATTTTAAACTTTGAATGGTTTGCAAGAATTATACATATTTTTTCACAGTTTTTCCAAAGTTTTTTTTGCCTCTCTATAACCAATATTAAATATTTCTTTAGCTTTTTTAACATTACGCATGGAAAATTTTTCCAGGCCATGTGGTTCTATGAAAATATCACACATTTGCTTCTTGTCATATAAATTTGGTTCAACACCCATATGAAAAGATCTTTCGGCAATACTAATCAAATTAGTAAATTTTTTCTGTTTTCCGATAGGATTTACATAAACGCCGATAATTTTTTTGCAATTTTTTAATAGCGGCTCAATTGCAAGATTATTCAAAACACCTCCATCAACATATTGAATATTATTTATTACAGTTGGTCTGAATATTACAGGAATAGAAGCAGAAGCAATTACAGCTTCAGCGATATTACCCTCACTAAAATATTTAATTTTTGCATTATTTAGATCAGTGGCAACAACTATGAGCGGAGTTTGTAGGTCTTCAAAATTTTTTGCACTTATATTTTCTTGAATAAAATGTTTCATGCCTTCCATGTTTCCAAATCCTAATCTTTGAAAATGTATTTTTGCAAAATCAAAAGTTTTCTTATTCTGAAACAACTTAATAATTTCATCAGGCGAATGTCCATCCGCAATAAAAACACCGGCAATTGCACCGGCACTAACTCCTGTAATTATTTCAGGATATATACCTTCTTCATTTAAGGCTTTTATTATTCCAAGATGAGCTAATCCTTTTATGCCGCCGCCACTTAATGCCAGCCCGTACTTGTATTTTTTTGTCCATAATCTTATTTTGTCCATAATCTTAATAATAAATACATTTAAAATTCTTATATTTGTCAAAATTAACCAAAAACTAAATTATAAATTCATTAAAATTAAATTACAATGAAAAAATTTACAATGATTTTTTTTGTAATGTTAGTATTTGCGTGCACAACATTTGCGAAAAAAACTCCGGAAATGGGAAAAAGCAATCGTGATTGGACTATTGCTCAGTCTTGGGATATTCCGGGTAAAGCTTCGGGATTAGCATGGGATGGAACTTATCTTTACTATGGTATTTATGGTTCTGAGGGTGATCATTTTTACAGATTTGATCCTTCCGATGGTTCTATTCAACTACAATTTATAAATCCCAATATTGGCGATTGTTTTGGAATGACATGGGATGGCTCGGAATTATGGATTACTGACCATGTTACTTCTCCTTCAACTCCGGCAACTGCAATTGAATTAGATTTAAACGGAAATATTCTTTCTTCAATTGATCTTCCTGACCATTACATGAGCGGAATAGCTTATGATGCGGGAGATTTTTGGGTTGGAACTTATTATCCTGATCCAGGAACTGTATATAGTATTACTAATACCGGAACTGTTAACAGCCAGTTTACTCCACCTGCCGACCAAATATGGGATATTTGTGTCGATGGTAGTGATTTATGGATGGTGGGTTATAATTCTAATATGATTTTTAAAACAGACCAGTCTGGGTCTGTACTGGAAAGTCATGCTTGTGAAAATATTAAACCGGCAGGAATTGTTTATGATGGAACTTATTTATGGTATGTTGATGGGCCTCTTTCTTCTCCAAGTAAATTATATAAAGTTAATCTTTCAGGTGCCGGAACTCCCGAAATTAATATTCCAGTAACTTCACATAATTATGGAAATGTTACTGTTGGAACTTCCGAAACATGGAATATGGAAGTGGAAAATGTTGGAAATGCCGACCTCGAAATTACAAATTTGATAATTCCTGGCTCAGCTCCGATTTTCACTACTTTTAATCCACCTCAAACCATTACTCCTGGAAATTCAATTTTTATTCCATTGACTTATTCCCCAACTCAGGTTGGATCTTTAGATGTAACAATCTCGGTTGAATCAACAGATCCTATAAATTCTTCGGTTGATGTTACTTTAACAGGAGAAGCTGTAAATTCAGGACCGTCAATGTATGTGCCTTTTAGTTCTCACGATTATTCTGAAGTCAGGATGAATGCATTTACACGTTGGTTTCTCGAAATTCAAAATGTTGGAGATGCTACACTCACAATAAGTGAAATAACATCAGATGAAGGTGCATTTTTTCTTGACACGTCTGTTTCATTTCCATTAAATATTACTACATTAAGTTCTACATTAGTGGGTGTTTGGTTTAATCCTACAAAAGCAGATGTTTATTCAGGAGAACTAACAATTCTTTCGAATGATCCTGCTAACAATCCGTACACAATAAACTTGGATGGAGAAGGAATAGAACAGGAATATCCTATTGGTACATCTCTATGGAGTTATTTGATAAATACAAGCTGGGATAATAGTCCGAAAGCAATAAAATCCATTCAGGATATTACAGGAGATTCTGTTCCTGATGTACTAGTTAGCTCTGAAGATGATTTTATTCGTTGTTTTAACGGAAATTCTTCCGGTATTGCAGATGTGATGTGGGAAGTTGAAATTTCAAGTGGTACTACTTATGATCAGCCCGGACTGACTACAATAGAAGATATTGATGCCGATGGTTATGAAGATGTTATTGTTGGTACTGCATGGGGCGATAAATCAATAATTGCTTTATCAGGAAAAACAGGTAATCAAATATGGAAACACCAAACAAACGAATACGGTAATGGCGGATGGGTTTATTATGTTGATGTTACACATGATTATAATGGCGATGGTGTAAATGATGTTTTGGCAGCTACAGGAGATGATAGCGATGACCAGGGACCGAAAAGAGTGTATTGTTTAAATGCATTTGATGGGGTTTCTATTTGGGAAAACTATGTTGGAGGTCCTGTATTTTCAGTTATTGGTGTTGATGATTTTACCGGTGATGGTATTCCTGATGCTATTGGAGGTGCTTCAAATGCTAATGAAACTGAAGGAAGAGTTATTGGAATTGATGGTTCTAATGGAATTACTCAATGGACAAAAGTTACTGCAGGTTCTTCAGTTTGGGCATTAGTGCAATTAGATGATATTACAGGAGATGGTATTAAAGATGTTGCTGCCGGAGATTTTGGCGGAAATTATTATTACATCAATCCTGTTAACAATTTGCCACTTTATCAGGGAACTGTTAGTGGTTCATTAATTCTTCGTTTCGACAAACTAGAAGATGTAAATTTCGATGGATTTAGTGATGTTCTTGTTGCTCATAGCAAATCAAATGGCATTATTTTAAATGGTTATGATGGATCAAATGTTTGGTTTCAACCTCTTGCTGATAAATCGTGGAATGTTGCACCAATTGATGACCTAAATGGCGATGATATTAATGATGTAATTATTGGTACACTTTTTTCAAGTAATTATTGTTACTTTATGGATGGTGTTGATGGTAGTGATTTTGAATCAATACACTATTCATCAGCTGTAGATGCGATAAATTCTATTCCCGATATTGTTGGCGATGGAACCATGGAAATGGTTGTCGGTGGAAGAAATGGACAATTAACTTGTTACTCAGGCGGACTGGGATATTTTGTAAATATTGATGAAAATAATAAAATTGAAAATTCAGAAATTTCAACAAATTTTCCAAATCCGTTTATAGATCAAACAACAATTTCTTTTAATCTCGAACAAAGTTCATTTGTTAATCTTCGAATTTATGACCTTAGCGGGAAAGTAGTTCAAACATTGATTAATAAACAAATGGTCGGTGGGCAACATTCTGTAATCTGGAATGGAAAAAATATTTCCGGAAATGAACTTCCTTCAGGGTTTTATTTTTATGAAATTAATATTGATTTGGGTAGGTTCAGAAAGAAGATTGCGAAGATTTAGTATAATTTGAAAATTTGAAAATGTGAAAATTTGAAAATTCTTCAATTCGAGATTAATTGTTAAATTAAGTAAAAATATTTGCGAAGCACATTTCTCCCCTATTTATAGGGGAGATGCCCGTAGGACAGAGGGGTAAAAATAAAAAATAACAAAACAAAATATCCCTTCATACAAATAACCCACCCCTTTATACATTAACCTATTTTTTTGACATTACTTTTAATCTTTATTATTACTTTTGAAGTTCAAAAAAATCATTCAAAAAAATCATTCAAAAAAATCATTCAAATTTTATCTTATGAAAACAAAAACCTTATTTCTTACATTTTTTTCAGTAGCAATGTTATGCCTCTTCGTAGTCCAGTATGGGTGTAAAAAAGAAGAAGAAAACAAATCACCAACTTGTTCAATTAATTCCCCAACTAATGGGCAGGAAATAACAATAGGAGAAACAGTAACAATTTCTGTTGATGCAACTGATAATGATGGAAGTATTACAGAAGTAAGGTTTTTTATTGATGAAGTTGAAAAAAGTAATGAAACAAGTTTCCCTTATAATTACGATTGGAATACAAACGGTGAAAACATAGGAAATCATACCTTAAAAGCTACTAGTATTGACAATAGTGGCGGTACTACTTCAGATGAGATTATTATTGATATCATTGAAGAAATTGTCTCCGGCACTTATACCGACCCACGTGATGGACAAACCTACAATACAATTGAAATTGGCAGCCAAACATGGTTTGCCGAAAACCTAAATCACGAAACCTCCAACTCATGGTGGTACGAAAACAGTTCTGCAAATGGAGATATTTACGGCAGGTTGTATACATGGGATGCTGCCCTTACTGCCTGCTCAAATGGCTGGCATTTACCGAGTGATGATGAGTGGAAAACACTTGAAATGCAACTGGGCATGAGTCAAAGCCAAGCCAATGCTACAGGATTGCGTGGTATCGATGAAGGCGAAAAGATGAAATCTACCAGTGGTTGGTACAACAATGGCAACGGCACAAACAGCAGTGGTTTTACTGCCCTCCCGGGGGGCTACCGCGGCAGCACTGGATCGTTCAGCTACCTTGGTTACAACAGCGGCTGGTGGTCGAGTGCAGAGCGCTCAGATACGCATGCGTGGAGCCGGAACCTGGGCTACGACAGCGACCGAGTGGACCGGAACGGCTATGACAAGACGCACGGCCGTAGTGTCCGTTGCCTAAAGAACTGAGCATTGCTTTGCGCTTTTGACAATTCGACAATTTTTCCCGTTTTTTTTAGGCGGGATCAAAATACTGCTTGTAAACCGCACCTGTCATCCTGACGACCGTAGGGAGGAAGGAACTCCCTCGTCCTGCACTTCAACTAACAAATTACTTCTTCTTGCGGAGTACAAAATCGCCAGCAGGTTGTAATTGCCAGCTTACAGCAAATAGTCGAGAGGTCCCTCGTCCTTCGTCCTCCATACGGATTCCTTTCAGTCATCGGGATGACACTTGCAAGAAACTGAGATTAGAGTACAAATCTTGCGAAACGCTTTTCTCTCCTAAGAAGTAGGGGAAATGTTTGCTGAACAGAGGGGTAAAAAAAACATCCATATAACCCATTAACACACTTTAACCTTTCCTTTAACAAAATTTAACAGTAATCAATATTTCCCTAAGACTTGTATTTTATATTTTTGCGTTTGTAAAAATAAAAGCCATAGATTCACAGATTATTTTTGAAAACAATTTTATAATAAGTAAACCGAAAGCAAATTTGAATTAAAATCTAAATAGCACTAATACTTTAGGCACTCTGAGTACTTTAAACTTTAGGCACTTTAATATTAGAAAGATAAAATTAAAATAGCACAAAATGGATAATACAAACATTAAGGAATTAAACGAAAGAATACAAAAGGAAAGTGCATTTGTTGATATCATCACAATGGAAATGCAAAAAGTTATTATCGGACAAAAACACATGGTCGAACGTTTGCTGGTTGGTCTTTTATCAAATGGACATATTTTACTTGAAGGTGTTCCGGGACTTGCAAAAACTCTTGCAATTACTTCATTGGCAAATGTTGTAGATGCTAAGTTTAGCAGGATTCAGTTTACACCGGATTTGCTTCCTGCTGACCTTTTGGGAACTATGATCTATAGTCAGAAAAAGGAAGAGTTTGTTGTTAGAAAAGGACCAATTTTCTCAAATTTTATTCTTGCTGATGAGATAAACAGATCTCCTGCGAAAGTACAAAGTGCACTACTCGAAGCTATGCAGGAAAGACAAATCACTATTGGTGATAATACTTATCCTCTTGAGGAACCATTTCTGGTAATGGCTACTCAAAATCCGATTGAACAGGAAGGAACTTATCCTTTACCCGAAGCACAGATTGATAGATTTATGCTTAAAGTGGTGATTGGATATCCCAGCAAGGAGGAAGAAAAACTTATTATGCGCCAAAACATAAAAAACGAATTTCCTTCAACAAATAAAGTTTTAAAGACTGAGGATATTTTAAGTGCACGAAAGGTTGTTCGTGAAGTTTATCTTGATGAAAAAATTGAGAATTACATTACTGATATTGTTTTTTCAACCCGTTATCCGGAAGATTATAAATTAGAGAAATTTGTCGGAATGATAAATTATGGCGGATCACCAAGGGCAAGTATTAATCTTGCACTTGCAGCCAAAGCTTATGCGTTTATTAAACGTCGTGGTTATGTAATTCCTGAGGATGTTCGTGCAATTGCACATGATGTGTTACGTCACCGTATAGGTTTAACTTACGAGGCAGAAGCGGAAAATTTAACAACCGAAGAAATTATTAATGAAGTGTTAAATACTGTTGAGGTGCCGTAATGTTTATCAGTTATCTGTTATCAGTTATCGGTTATCAGTTATCAGTTATCGGTTATCAGTTGTCGGTTATCGTTACAGTAACTAGCAACCAGTACCAATTAGTTAAAATGCAGGTACTTTAATCAGTAGTAAATAAATTAATTATTAAAAAAACTTAAGTATTTTGGAAACTTCTGAAATATTCAAAAAAGTCAGAAAAATAGAGATTAAAACTCGTGGTTTGTCAAACCAGATTTTTTCAGGGCATTATCATAGTGCTTTTAAAGGTAGGGGTATGGCTTTCAGTGAAGTGAGAGAGTATCAATATGGTGACGACATAAGAACTATAGACTGGAATGTTACAGCTCGTTTCAATCATCCTTTTGTTAAAATTTTTGATGAAGAGCGTGAGCTAACAGTAATGCTTATAATTGATGTAAGTGCTTCTAATGAATTTGGGACAAAAACACAATTCAAGCAAAAGCTTATTACTGAAATAGCTGCTGTTTTAGCCTTTTCGGCTATTCAAAATAATGATAAAGTGGGTGTGATATTTTTTAGTAACAAAATCGAAAAGTTTATTCCTCCCAAAAAAGGAACATCACATATATTAAGAATCATAAGAGAACTTATTGATTTTAAACCCGAAAATAAAGAAACTGATATTGCAGAGGCATTGAGATATTTTACTAACGTGATAAAAAAACGATGTACCGCTTTTTTAATTTCTGATTTTCAGGATAAAGATTTTGATAATGCGATAAAAATTGCTAATCGTAAACATGATCTTATTGCAATTAAAATTTTTGACGAAAGAGAAATGGAGATACCCGATCTTGGCTTGATAAAAGTGAAAAACGCTGAAACAGGTAAAACTTCATGGATTGATACTTCAAATCCTAAATTAAGGAATAATCATAGAAAGTGGGTTTTTCAAAAAGAAAAATATCTGGATGACCTTTTTATTAAAAGTGGAATGGATGTTGCTAAAGTCAGGACTGACCAGGATTATGTAAAACCTTTGGTGAACTTATTTAAAAAACGTGAGGCGAGAATTTAATATGAAAGCTTTAAATATTTTATTATTAATTGTTGTTTTTCAAATAGGAAATATATTTGCTCAAAACCCAAATGTCTCTGTTAATATTGATACTAATGCAATTCTTATTGGCGATCAGGTAAATTTAAAAATCCTATTTTCTTCACCTTCACAATATAATGTTTTGTGGCCTGATATTAAAGAGACAATTACCGAAAATGTAGAGGTTGTGGAAAGGACACTCGTAGATACTATTTATTCAGATAAGAATGATATTATTACTCTTAGTCAAAAATTAACATTGACTTCTTTTGATACCGGAAATTACATTTTACCTCAAATGGAATTCAGATATCAAGCTGAAGGAGACACTCTTCAGAATATTTTATTATCTAATTCTCTGATGTTGAATGTTAATACGATAGCTGTTGATACTACTCAGGCAATTAAACCGATAAAAACCCCATTGAAGGCTCCATATACTTTCAAGGAAATATTTCCCTGGGCATTAAGTGGAATTGGATTATTGGCGGTTATCTGGTTTTTGATTTATTTTTTTAGAAAAAGAAAGAAAAACGAGCCTGTGTTTAAATTAAAGCCAAAACCAATAATTCCGCCTCATGTTATTGCTCTTGACAAATTGGATAAATTAAGACGAAAGAAGCTCTGGCAAACCGGAAATATAAAAAGTTTTTATACTGAATTGACTGATATTGTTAGAACATATATTGGTGGTAGATTTGGGATTGATGCAATGGAAATGACAACTTTCGATATTAAATCAAGTTTGAAAAATGTAGATCAAATTCCAAAAGATTATAAAGAAAAACTTGTTAATACGTTGATTATGGCTGATTTGGTGAAGTTTGCAAAAGAAAAACCTTTGCCTGCTGAAAATGAATCAAGTATGAATATCTCAGAAAACTTTATCAGGAAAACAATTCCGGTTGTAAAAGAAGAAAATATGGAAAATGAGAATATAATTATTGAATCTAAAAAGTTAGACAGTTAAATGTGTATTTAAAGTAAACTAAAGTTATCTAACTATAGGCATTTTAGGCACTCTATCCCGAAAGCTTTCGGGATTAGGCACTCGTAAAAAAAAGAATAATGTTTAATAATATTGAATTTGCAAATCCGGTTTATTTATATTTTTTGCTCATCATTCCATTGATGGGAGTGTGGTATTGGTATAAACACAACAGCAGCAAAGCGGATATTCAATTTTCTTCGACCGAAGGATTTGAAAAAACAGGGAAAAGCCTCAAACAGTATTTGTATCACAGTTTGTTTGTGTTTAGATTACTTGCAATTGCTTTGTTTATTGTTGTTATGGCTCGCCCGCAATCAAGTACAAGACGCCAGGACGTGTCAATCGAAGGAATTGATATTGTGATGGCATTGGATGTTTCCGGAAGTATGCTTGCTCAGGATTTAAAACCCGACCGATTAGAAGCAGCAAAAGATGTTGCTCAGGATTTTATGAAAAACAGACCTAACGACAGGGTTGGTTTAGTAATTTTTAGTGGCGAAACTTTTACACAATGTCCGTTAACTACCGATCATTCAGTAATTAAAAATTTATTTAAAGACATAAAAAGTGGAATGATTGAAGACGGAACCGCTATTGGTGATGGTCTTGCAACAGCAGTTACCCGTCTTAAGGAAAGTCTTGCCATCAGTAAGGTGATAATTTTATTGACTGATGGGGTAAATAATTCTGGTTCTCTCGATCCTGTTTCTGCTGCTGAAATTGCAAAAATGTTTGGGATAAGAATTTATACAATTGGTGTTGGATCGATGGGAACAGCTCCTTATCCTGTTCAAACTCCTTTTGGAGCTCAATATCAGGAAATGGAAGTGAAAATTGATGAAGAGCTTCTTGAACAAGTTGCTGAAATGACCGATGGAAAATATTTCAGAGCAACCAGTAACAGGGAGCTTAAAGCAATATATAATGAAATTGATAAACTTGAAAAATCAAAGATCGATGTTACTGAATTTGAGAAAAAGCATGAAGAGTTTTTAATCTTTGCTCTTATTGCATTGTTGCTCTTGGTTTTTGAGATTATTTTAAGAAATACGGTTTTTAAAACATTGCCGTAAAGTGATTTTAGATTTATGATTTATGATTGAAAAAAAATGCCACAGATTACACAGATTACACAGATTTAATTTTTAAAAATCTGAGAATCTGTGGCTTTATTTGTTTTTTAAAAATTTTAAAAGTGGATTCAAGAATTAACTTGAAACCTTTGATTTAATAATTAATTAAAAATATGATTCGATTTGATAATATACATTTTTTATATGCTTTGTTACTGATTCCGGTATTCATTATTATTTTTTGGATAATGTTGAGATGGAAAAAGAAAGCCATGAGAAGATTTGGGGAAAGCTTGCTTATCAAAAATTTGATGCCTGCTATTTCAAATGCTCGCACTCAAGTAAAATTTATTCTGCTGATGGTAGCATATGCTTTTTTTGTTGTTGGAATTGCAAATCCACAAATTGGGTCAAAACTAAAAAAAGTTGATAGAAAAGGTATTGATCTGGTTCTTGCTCTTGACGTTTCAAATAGTATGCTTGCAGAAGATATTCAGCCAAATAGATTGGAAAGAGCTAAGCAATCTATCTCAAAACTTATTGATAATTTGCATGGCGACAGAATTGGGATAATTGTATTTGCTGGAAAAGCGTACATTCAGCTACCAATCACAACTGATTATGCTGCTGCAAAACTGTTCTTATCTACTATTGATACTGAGATTGTTCCTGTTCAGGGAACTGCAATTGGCGATGCTATAGAAATGGCTAAATCTTCATTTAATGAAAACAACCACAGCAAAGCAATAATAATTATTACTGATGGAGAAAACCATGAAGATGATGCAATAAAAAATGCTAAGAAAGTTGCCGAAGAAGGAATTCTGGTTTATACAATTGGTATGGGTTTGACTGATGGAAGCCCTATTCCGGTTTATAATAAATATGGAAACAGGACAGGATTTAAAAAAGATAAACAAGGAAATACTGTTGTAACTAAATTAAATGAAAATATGCTGCAGCAGATCGCTGCTGCCGGAAATGGAATTTACGTAAGGTCTGATAATACTCAGGCAGGTTTGCGTAAAGTATTTGACGAAATCAACAGTCTTGAGAAAACTGAATTCGAATCAAAAATGTACTCTGATTACGAGGATAGATTTCAATATTTTATTGCAATCGGATTATTATTTCTGCTAATCGAATTTTTTGTTTTTGAAAGAAAAAGTAAATGGGCTCGGAGGTTTAAACTGTTTGGTTGATTGTTGTTTGTAATGATAAAATGCTGAGTCCACTCAGAAAAGTCAATAAAAATGAAAAAAAATTGCCACGAAAACTCAAAGACACTAAGACACACAAAGAATACACAATCAATATAATAACCTTTGTGAATTTTTTGAGTCTTAATGGCTAAAATGACTTTTCAGAGTGGAGTCAATGCTTAAATGATAAATTTATAAAAAAATGAAAACTCTCAATTTAATAATAATAATAATACTGCTTTTGTTTTCGGCATCGTTAGTTGCGCAGAAGGAAAACAAAATGATCCGAAAAGGAAACAATGTTTATTCGGAGGGGGATTTTAAAGATGCTGAGGTAAATTATAGAAAAGCTTTAGAAACCAAAAATAATTCTCACAAAGCAGAGTTTAATTTAGGTGATGCTTTGTACGAACAGAAAAATTATGAAGAATCAGCGCAAGCTTTTAAAGATTATGCTGAAAAAAAATCTGATAAAAATCTGAAAAGTAAAGCTTATCACAATCTTGGTAATTCATTGTTAAAAGAAAAAAAGTTTGATGAAAGTATTAAAGCATATAAAAATGCATTAAGAAATAATCCTGATGATCTGGATACGAAATATAATCTTGAATATGCAAAGCAAAAACTAATTCAGCAACAGCAGCAACAGCAAAACAAAGATAATAAAGACAATAAGGAAAATAAAGACAAGAATAAAGATCAAAAACAAGATCAGAATAAAAAGAAGGATCAGGATAAAGAAAAAAAAGAAAATAATAACCAGCAAAATAAGGATCAAAAAAACAAAGACGAAAAAAAGGAGCAAGCACAAGATCAGCAAAAAGGGGATAAAAAGGAGCAGCCTAAAACAAAAAAAATCTCTAAAAAAGATGCTGAAAGAATGTTGCAAGCACTAAAAGACAATGAAAAAGAAACATTGAAAAATATAAATTTGAAAAAAGCAAAAGCAGCTGGTAAAGGGAAAAGTGAAAAAGATTGGTAGGTGATTAAATTAACTGTATAAACAGATTTATGTAACTAAAAAAAATTGATTTGCTTAATTGTAAACATTGAAAATAACTTATTGATTTATAAAAAAATAATTTAAAAATCTGTGAATCAGTGGCAAATTTGAGTGACATCAATTATTTTATTAGCATCAATTATTTGTAATTTTGCAAGATATAGAATTTCAAGTATGAAGAGATTTTTTAAAATATTAATAATATTAATTATTTCTGTTTCAAGTGTTAATGCACAGGAAGTCAAATTTACTGCCTCAGCACCCAAAACTGTTAGAGTCGGTGAGCAGTTTCAGCTTGTTTATACACTTAATGGTAGAGGAAGTAATTTCAGAGGACCAAGATTTGAAGGATTTCAGAATCTTTCAGGACCAAACTCTTCGAGCAGTTCTAATGTTCAGATTATTAATGGTAGTATGACAAGGTCAGTTTCTAATACTTATACATATTATTTGCGTGCTACAAAAGAAGGCGAAAATACAATTCCTCCGGCCACAATTTATTATGACAAAAAGAAATATGAATCCGAGTCTTTAAAAGTTAAAGTTATTAGCAAAGGAAGTACTTCAAGACAGACTCAGCAAAAATCATCTTCAAAACAAAAAAATATTAAAAACCGACAAATTCAAAGTCCGAGAAACGAAAAGGAAGTTTTTTTAGAAGCAACTGTAGATAATACAAATCCATATATGGGTGAGCAGATAATTGTGAGTTATCGTCTTTTTACTAAGGTTGCAATTAGCTCCATGTCTATAAATAAGTTGTCTTCTTTTGGTGGTTTTTGGTCGAAAAACATAACAGATGAAAACCAGAGATTAAGTCAAACTACCGAGCATATTAATGGCGAAGAATATGTAGTTGCTGAAATTCGGAAAATTGCGCTTTATCCTCAAATGACCGGTGATCTGGTAATAGAGCCAATGGAGCTTGAATGTATTGCTCAGATTCGACAACAGAATAATTCACAACGAAACTCAAGAAGTTTTTTTGATGATTTCTTTAATAGCCCCTTCGGTGGAAATGTTTACAATGTTAATAAATCATTAAAGTCAGAACCTCTGAAAATTAAAGTTAAACCACTGCCATTAAAAAACAAACCTTCTGAGTTTAATGGTGCTGTAGGTAAATTGACTGTAAGATCAAAAATTGACAAAACAGAGTTGAAGGTTAATGATGCAATTAATTTTAGTGTTACTATTTCCGGCAAGGGAAATATTGAACTTATTGATGAACTGAATGTTTTGTTCCCACCGGATTTTGAAGTTTATGATCCAAAAATTACAAATAATATAAAAACTACTAATACCGGTGTTTCAGGCTCTAGAAAGTTTGAATATTTGTTGATTCCAAGAAACTCCGGTCAATTTGTAATAGAAGGTGTTGAATTTACTTATTTCGATGTTTTGGAAAAAAAATATAAAACCAGCCGTACTTCAAAATATACAATAAATGTAGAAAAGGGGAGTGGTGTTGCAAGCAATATTTCATACAGCGGAGTGGCTCAAGAGGATATCAGGTATATTGGAACCGACATCATGCATATTAAAAAACTTCCGATTAAATTATTGAAAATTGATAATTATTTTTTTGGATCTACAGCTTTTTATTTGTTGTTGATAATTCCTGTTTTACTTCTGATTATTTTTGTTTTTGTATGGAAAAATCTGAAAAAGAAGCATGGTAATATTGCTTTAATGAGGCATAATAATGCAACAAAAGTGGCTAAACGAAATCTTAAGAAAGCCAGTTCTTTCTTAAAAGAAAATAATAAAAAGGAATTTTATATTGAAATTTCACAAGCTTTATGGGGATATTTGAGTGATAAGTTTCAAATCCCGCGTGCAGATATTTCAATGAATTCGGTTAATGAAGCTTTAACAAAAAGGAATGTTAAACCCGAAATTATCGAAAAATTTATTGAAACATTAAATAATTGTGAATTTGCTCGTTTTGCTCCCGGAGATGCAACATCAATGATGGAAGTGATATACAATGAAGCTCTTGAGATTATCAGTAGAATTGAAAGGGAATTGAGATGAGAAAAAAAATAAGTATTGTCGTTTTTCTGTTTTTTTATATCGGGCTATTTGCTTCTGAAAACGATTCTTTAATCAATAATGCAAATAAACAATATTCTGAAGGATTGTATACCAAAGCTATTGAGAACTATCAAAAAGTTATTGATAAAGGATATACTTCTTCCGAGTTGTTTTTTAATTTGGGCAATTCATATTTTAAAATGAATGATTTGCCATCATCAATATTGTATTATGAAAGAGCTAGAAGATTAGCTCCAAATGATGATGACATTCAGTTTAATTTAAAAATTGTAAATAGTAGAATCCCCGATAAAATTGAAAAAGTTCCTGAATTGTTTTTTAAACAATGGTGGAACTCCTTTTATAATATGTTTTCTGTAAATAATTGGGCAAAAATTACTATTCTTATGTTTGTAATTTCACTTGTGTTTATAGGAGTGTTTGTTTTGTCGAAACAAAGAAGAATAAAAATTATTAATTTTTGGCTTGGAATATTATTCTTTTTAGTGTTTGTTTTTTCTTTTAGCTTATCATATCAGAAATATATTTATTCACAGAAACATCATGAAGCTATTGTTTTCACTTCCACAATTACAATTAAATCATCACCAAATATTAATAGTGTTGACCTTTTTGTAATTCACGAAGGTTCAAAACTAATTATCACCGACAAAGTTGACGACTGGTTTGAAATACGAATTGCAAACGGTGGAGTGGGCTGGTTACTGCAATCAAGCGTTAAAATAATTTAGTTTTTGGTAGCATAATATTCTTAAAATTTATTGAATTTTCATCTTATTTTAAAAATATTTAATATTAAAACAGATATTAATTATTAGTGTTTAACCATAAGATATTAGATTAATACCAATTGAATTTCTATATTGCTGATAAATATTTTGAAATATTTTTTTCTTTGTCAAGGCAAATATTCTTTGCATCCGTACGGACGGAAATAATATTTAACGCAGAGAAAGGAAAAAAGAAACGAAATATATCGGTAATATGGATGTTCAGTTGGTATAACTTATTGTTAAAAAATTTGTATATCCGTCTGTTTTCTAATATATTATTTAGTTAGCCGTTTTTTTATTTCATATAATTTGACAAAGCATTAATGAATTATTAATTTTGATTGGTAATTTAATAAATATATATTTGTTGAAATTTAAAATGAATATTAATATTGTATATTAAAAAAAAGTGTAACTTGTGCCCTGTTTTAATACGGTGTAATTATGTACTAAAAGCCTAATTATAATAATATTAATTAATTTGAATAATATGAAAAATAAAGTTTTACCATTTAGTTTGCTAGCATTAATTATCAGCTTAACAGTTATATTTATTTCTTTTAAAGGAATTGATAATGTTAATAGCGATGAAGTTAAAAATCAGAATAACATTAATAATGTTCAGACTTCATCAAAATATTATGCTATACTGAGGAACAATCAGAAAACAGGAATATTATCTCCTGAAGATGTATTGTTGGCTAAAAGCCAAATCGCAGCAAAATTAAAATCAACTTATTCTGTTGATTGGACATCAAAAGGTCCTGATAATTTTGCAGGAAGAACAAGATCTATTTTGTTTGATAATACAGATGCTGCAGGCGCTACTTTATATGCAGGAAGTGTTAGCGGTGGTATTTGGAAAACAGATAACGCCGGACTTTCATGGATTAAAGCTAACGGGGTAACAAATAATTTGAATGTATCTTGTATGGCTCAAAATAGTAATGGAGTTATTTTTGTTGGAACCGGAGAATTGTTCGATACAGAAGAAAATACAGGTATGGGTCAGTTAGGATATACCGGTGGATTTGTTGGAACAGGAATATATAAATCAAATGATGGTGAAAGTTTTGAACTACTTCCATCAACTGCTCCTGCAATTGGAAATAATGACGAAGTAGAATGGGCTTTTATTAATGAAATAGCAGTTGATAATGGTAGAATATATGCTGCAACCAATGCAGGATTAAGATATTCTGATGACGAAGGAGCTACATGGAATACTCCTGATTTCGCCCATGATAGTGCTAATATGGTAACTGAAGAAACTTATACTATTGAATGTGATTCGATAGAAGTTATTGGAGGAGAAATAACAATTTATAATCCTTTTACCAGCAGTTCAAATATTAATATTATTACAAATGATGTTGATAGAACTTTGAATCCTATGAACGGAAATTGTCTTGATGTGAAAGTTTCTGCTGATGGATCAGTAATAGCAAACTTTGAAGAATATACAATGGTTTTTCAAAGTGGAAATGATTTTGTTTTTGAAAATAAAGCTAATTACCCCAGTAACCCTTATTACATTGTTAAATTATCTTCAACAATAACAAACACTTTGGTTTTTCCGGGAGGCGACACAACTTATACTTATGTGGTTTCTCATGATTATGAGCCTTTTGAAGGTAGTTCTGATGATATTTCAAACCAAAATGTTTCGCGAATCGAATATGCATATTCACCAAGCGAACCAAATATTGTATATGCAAGTGCTGTAAATACAACTGGAAGCTTAATTAATATTTACCGATCAGATGACAACGGAAATTCATGGGCTGTTATCCTTCCTGGAAATAGTACATCTGTAATTTTTGATGGACAAGGAATATATAGTAATACAATTGTTGTATTTCCTAATAACTCAGGAAAAATTTTACTTGGCGGAATAGATATGTGGCAAGGAACAAAAGTAAATGAAGAAGGTTATTTCAGTTGGTCACAAAAATCTAATAGTTCATTTTTCCCAATGTCCGAATTATATCTACATTCTTTTCATCATGATTATGCATTTCGTCCCGGACATTCTGAAGAAGTTTATGTAGCTACAGACGGAGGTATTGGAAAAGGAACTATTAATGGAGAATTTATTTTCCAGACTTTAAATATAAACTATAATTCAAATCAATTTTACTCTGTAGGATGCTCAGGCGAAGAAAAAGAAATTATGGGTGGCTCTCAAGGTAATGGTACAATATTTATTAGCGGTGTAGGAAACACTTATCAAACTGGTGAAAGAATTCTTAATGGTAATGGTGGTCCTTGTGATATTTCTCTGATAAACCCGAATTTATTTATTGTTAGTGCTAACTCTACTTTCCTAAGATCAGAAGACAGAGCTACTAATTATTCAGCAACTTCTTTTCTTGGTGATATTGATATTCCTGATGAAGCATTTTATACACCGGCAGTATTATGGGAAAGCTTTGATTGTCAAAATGATTTTGATTCAATAAATTTTATCGCTAACAAAAATTATTTAATCGGAGAAGAAATAATGATTTCAAGTAAAAATAATGATTTTCCATTTTTATACACATTTTCTGAAAATCTTTTGCAAGGTGATTCAGTAATTATTTTTGATATTGTTCAAAGTAAATATTTCCTTGCTACTGAAGATAATGTTTGGATGACCAGAAGTATTCATGACTTTTCAGCTGGACTCGAATGGTTTAATATTGCAAATGATGACGAAACAGTTTTCTCCGGAAATTCACAATGTCTGGCAAATTCTGCTGATGCAAATCATTTGTTTGTTGGAACTCAGGAAGGCGGATTATTCAGAATGTCTAATATCACTAAAGCGTACAATTCTGATTTAGCAGATTGTAACAATTCTAATTGTATTATTGCTACATCAAAACTTCCTGTATATTTACCTGGTACTACTACAGAAATTTCTCAAGTAATTACTTCTATTGCTGTAAATTCTAATGATCCAAATAATGTTATTATTACTTTAGGTAATTATGGAAATGATGATTATGTATTTATTACAACAAATGCACTTGATTCACTTCCTGAATTTATTTCTATTCAAGGTGATTTACCACAAATGCCTGTCTATTCTTCAATTATAGAAATGGATGATGATAATCTTGTTATGATTGGAACCGAAAATGGGGTGTATGTTTCAACTAATGTGTTCGATGCTTCACCTACTTGGGAAGCAGCCGGTACAAATATGGGTGATGTGCCTGTATTTATGCTTAGACAGCAGATTGTTAAAAAACAAGATTTAGCATTAGAATTTGTTATTGGAAATGACACATCTTATCAGATTTATAAAGGAACAAATAACTATGGTGTAATATATGCTGCTACTTTTGGTCGTGGGTTGTTTAAAACTGACCAATTCCAAAAACCAGTTGGTATTGATGAGCCTACAAATAATCACGCTTCCAATATTCAGTTTGTATTATATCCAAATCCTGTAAATGACTTTACAACTGTAAAATTCGATCTTAAAGAATCTGTTAAAGTTTCGGTTAATATTTTTGATTTAAATGGAAGATTAATTAATTCAATAGGATTACAAAATGCTACTGTTGGTAGTAATAAAATTAATGTTGATTGTAGTTCACTTGCAAAAGGTACATACTTAATGCAATTAATCGTTGGACAGTCAACAAGTACATCAAAGTTTATTGTTCTTTAAAATAATGTTTAGTTTATAAATAATAAAATAAATAGTATGAAAAAATTATATTCATTTTTAGTTTTGGTATTTGTGTTTGCTTCTTTGAGTATTTCAGCACAAACAGATATTTACACACCTACACTAAGTTCTCCATCTGATGGTGTAATTGATCAGGTTCCAAACGTAACTCTCGATTGGGATGCAGTTACCGGTAGTAGTTCTGATATTTCTTATGAAGTTAAGTTAGATGTTGATTCTGCTTTTTCCAATCCGGTTACTTTCAATACTACAACAACTTCGATTATATGTGATGAACTTTTATTCGGAACTCAGTATTTTTGGAAAGTACAAGCAACTGATGGAATAAATACATCGTACTGGTCAGCAGTTTGGGATTTTATAGTTTTTGATACAATACTATTACAGTCACCAATGAATGGAAATGATGATGATTATCCCAATGTATTGTTAAAATGGAGAAGTAAAACTGGTGGATTAAGTGGTCCTGCAATTACCGGAATTACACATTTTGATCTTCAAATAGATACAACTGACACTTTTGAAAGTCCAATGTTTATTTCTTATGTAGTTGATGCTGGTGAATTTCAAAGAAATGCTGAGTATCTTAATTTTGGAACTACTTATTTTTGGAGAGTGAGAGCAGCTCATAGTATTGATGAAACAAATTGGTCGGAAGCAAGAATATTTATTACTATTCCTGCTGTTGAATTAGATGACCCAGATAATGGTTCTACAGATATGGGATTAGCTTTTGAATTGGAATGGGATAATATTAATGGAATATTGAATTATAACATTGAAATTGATACTGACCCTGGTTTTTCTGCACCAATTACATTTATCTCAGAAGAAGAGGAAATTATGACTGAACTTTTAGTATTCGGTAATTTATATTATTGGAGAGTTAATGCAAGTCATATGAATGATATTTCAGCCTGGTCAGAGGTATGGACATTTGAAACGATAAATACTGTTTTACTTGATTATCCGGAAGATGATGCAATTGATGTTGAGATATCTCCTAAATTTAAATGGGATGAAATTCTTGGTGCTTCAAAATTTCAGATTCAATATAACGATTCTCCTGATTTTACTGACCCAATTGTTGATGTAATTACTTCAGATAGTTTGCCTGAATTTCAGGTTATCTATATTCTTGATAAAGAAGTTGAGTATTTCTGGAGAGTAAGAGCTATTGATGGTTTAATTGCTGATACTACTGAGTGGAGCGAACCCTGGTCTTTTACTACTGTTGGCGAAATTGGAATTGATAATCCTGCTTTTAATGAGTCAAGTATTAGCGTTTTCCCAAACCCAAGTAATGGAAATATTATTCTAAATATTAAAACTGAAAACTCTTTGGATGTTAATATGAGTATAATGGATCTGGTTGGAAAAACTCTTAATAAACAACTCATACATTTCAGTCAAGGTGCTAATTTACAAAAGATAGATCTTAACAATCTGGCAAATGGAATCTATATTATCAGATTAGAAAATGCTGGTAAAGTTTATACTGAAAAACTTGTTATTGATAAATAACAAAGAATCTCAATTAAGGAAAAAACTGCTTTCAATTATGGAAGCAGTTTTTTTTATGCTTTGAAAATTAATTGTATCTTTTTCCTATAGAAAAACTAACATAAACAGTAATAAAAAAGCTTTTTGGATCGCTGAAAGCCATTATGGGTACTGCAATTGGTAGATATTCAATAATGCCACCTATTTCAAGAGAAGCTTTTTTGGATTTAAACATCCCGAATTCAAAATTCATTCCTGTTTTAAGATAAATGCCTGGATAAATTTTTATTTCACCTAAGCCTTCTGTAAAAGGAGCTCTTCCGTATATATTTTCATAAAAATGTTCGTCGGGATTATATTTTTCAACTACAATTTCGTATTCATAAAAATTGGTAGAAAGAAAATTAAGAATATATAAATAAACCGGTTTTGATATTCCAATGCTTGCTCCACCCGAATAAAAATATCTGAGTTCAACTCCTCCCCAATATGGTTTTCTGTTAAGTAAATGTTGAAATCCGTAACCGCCACGCAATAAAAAAACATTATTAAGTTTACCGTAATAATAACTCTTTGAATAAAAAAAATAAGGATTGATAATCTTAATTTGTTTCAAGGATTTCATACCTACAAATTCAAACTCGAAAAACTTCTTTTTAAAAACAGTTTTGTTAAAAGATTTACGATATTGAAAACCAAAACCTAAATTATGAATTATGATACCACCACTTAATTCTTTTGAGTAAATTACACTATCGTGCACAAGATCTTTCTGAGGGCTTAGCTGAGAAAACCCATTAACACCTGAAATCAAAATGATTAGCAGTAAAGATATTATTTTGACGAACTTTTTCATCAAATATTACTAAAGGTTAAAAACAAAAATGAATAAATTGTTTTCATTAATACAAAAAGAGATTAATATCTTTGCTCTTTCTGATATTTGTATGATTCTCCATATGCAGGGCATTTATTACTTGGTCTGCATGAGGTAAATAAAAATGCAAATAAAATAATTGCTGAAACAAATATTAAAACTTTCTTCATGACTTTTCTTTTTGCAATCAACTAAGAAACAATAATTAGATAATTGATTGATAATTAACAATAAACAATTTATTTCTGAAAAAACAAATATACAAATAAAATTTAATGCAAATCTATTTTGAATTTTCTTTTTATAAAAATGATTTTTTTTAATTTTACTAAATTATAAAACTCAAAATAAATTATTTTAATAATATTAATAACAGCAGAAGCCTTAATAATATTGTCATAATAATTACATATTATAAAGTAAAACATCGAAATGCAAAAGATTGATTCAAAGATAGAAATAAGCTGGAAGCTTGCCTTAAATGATGAACTTAATTCTGAATACTTCAGAAAATTGAAAAGTTTTCTTAATGAGGAAAAAAAGAAATATGAAATATTTCCTCCGGAAGATAAAATATTTTCTGCATTTGAATATACACCTTTCGATGATGTAAAAGTTGTAATAATTGGTCAGGACCCATATCATGAAAAAGGACAGGCGCATGGACTTTGTTTTTCTGTTTCTAATGGAATTAAAGCTCCGCCTTCTCTGGTTAATATTTTTAAAGAAATAAAAAATGATTTAGGAATTGAAATACCAAATATTGTTAATCTTGAAAAATGGGCTCAACAAGGAGTTTTATTAATAAATGCCACACTGACGGTTAGGGCTAAACAGGCTGGCTCTCACCAGAAGAAAGGCTGGGAGGTTTTTACAGACTCAGTTATTAAAAAACTTTCTGAAAACAGAAAAGATTTAGTATTTCTACTTTGGGGAAATTATGCAAAAGCAAAGCAACAGTTAATAGATAAAAATAATCATCATGTACTAACAGCAGCTCATCCATCTCCTTTGTCAGCTTATAGAGGTTTTTTTGGATGTAAGCATTTTTCTAAAACTAATGAAATACTCAAGCAACATGGTAAAAGAGAAATAGATTGGAGCTTGTAAACTATAGAATCATTAAAAATTAGAATAGAACCAAATCATTTAATATTTAATAATTTTGTATTTTCGTTCAGTAAAAGTTAAAACTTAATTATGAACATCTTCTCAATGGGAAATGAAAAATTTTCTGATAGTAGATTTTTTGATATAATAATTGAAAAACAAACTTATCATAATTTTATTTATTCTGTTATTAGTTTTTTTTTGGCTGTATTTTATTTTGTTTTTCTTTTGTCGGGATTATTAATTAGTGTGTTATTATCTGTAGTATGGGTAGGTGTGCCCTTTCTTATTTTTGTTTTTGATGGAGTTTGGTTTTTTGTTGGTTTAGAAAGAAAATTGTTAATATGGTTTTTTGATATAAAAGCTGCTGTTTTAATAAAAGATATCCAATATTATCCAAATCAAATGAAAACATTTTTATCATATCTTAGAAACCGTAGAACTTGGAGATATTTCGGATATTTATTATTAAAATTTCCACTTGGGATAATATCCATAATAGTTCCTCTTATTTTTCTTGCATTAACATTTCTTATGGTGTATTTCCCTATTATTTCTGTTTTTGGCAAAATCAATGTTTTCAATATTTATTATACAGAATCTTATATTGAAGTTGTATTCGTGTTTTTTTGTGCTACAGTTTTATGGTTTGGATTGTTAAATGTAATTAATTGGATATCACGTATTATGCTGTTTTTTACTCAAAAAATGTTAAGTAAATAGTTAGAAAACTTGATATTAAAAAAAAATATTATATTGCGCCCACTAAACCAGTTTGCATATGCAAACCTCTAAAATTAACTTCATGAAGAAAATTACACTTTTGTTAACATTTGTCTCAATGCTGACTTGGAGCGCCTTTGCCGGTGGCTATCAAGTACGTTTGCAGGGACAAAAACAAACCGGTTTTGGATTAATCGGTACACCATTTAGCTTTGGCGCTAGTAGTATTTTTTATAATCCGGGTGCTTTATCAATGATGAAAGCCAAAACAAGTTTCCAAATTGGTGCCAGTGGAATTTTATCAAATATTACATTCCAGAAAAGTGCTACAAATTATCAGGCTAAAACAGATAATCCTTTAGGAACTCCGTTTTATTTTTACGGAGCTACTAAAATTACTGATAAATTAGCTGTTGGAGTTGGAGTTTATACTCCGTTTGGATCTAGTGCAAAGTGGGATAATAATTGGGCTGGGCGATTCTTGATTCAGAATATATCCTTGAGTGCAATTTTTATACAACCAACACTTTCATATAAAATAAATGATATGATTAGCATTGGAGCTGGATTTGTGTATGCAATGGGTAATGTTGAATTAAATAAAGCTTTACCATATAATGATAATTCCTCAGCTAATCTTGTAGGAAGCACTTCAAGCATGGGATATAATCTTGGTGTTTATTTTAAACCAATAGAAGCTCTGAGTATTGGTGTTGATTATAGGTCTGAAATAATAATGGAAATGGAAGGTGGTGATGCCATATTTACTGTACCTGCTTCATTGTCAACTACTATCTCTAAAAATAATAAGTTTAGTGCTTCTCTTCCAATGCCCGGTAATTTAGATGTTGGAATTTCATACAATATTACTGAAAAATTTATGGTAGCTGCAGAAATTAACTACGTTTTCTGGAGTGTTTATGATTCTCTTAATTTTACTTTTGAAGAAAACGGAGAACTACTTAATTCAAATAATCCAAGACTTTATGAAAATGTTATGATAATTCGTCTTGGTGGGCAATATATATTGAATGATAAATTTACTGTTAGAGTTGGAGGATATTACGATCCTTCACCAACCAACGAAAACTATTTTACTCCTGAAACTGTTAGTTTAAACACAACAGCTTTTACATGTGGTTTTACTTACAAACCAATGAAAAATCTTTGTATTGATGTTTCTTATCTTCATACTTTGGGAGCTGAAACAGATAACTCATATGATCCTGGAAATTTTGCAGGTACTTATAAAACTCAGGCGTCTATTCCTGGAATTGGAATAAGCTATAATTTTTAATCTTAAAAAATTACTATTATGAAGAAAAAATATTTATTATATATATTGGTGCTTGCTTTATTTACTGCTTGTGAACCAAAAATAGATGAGTTTACTCCGGAAAAAGGAAATGCCGACTTAACTACTTATCTTGCGATGGGTAATTCACTAACTTCCGGTTATGCTAGTGGTGCATTATACATCTCAGGACAAGAGAATTCTTATCCCAATATCCTTGCCGGACAATTTGAACTTGCTGGTGGAGGAACTTTTACACAACCTATGATGACTACTGAAGCTGGTGTTGGTATTGGTAGTCTTGGACTTAGTTCAAAACTTGTTCTGGGCATGTCAACAGATTGTCTTGGTACTACTTCTCTTGGTCCGGTGCCATTCGACCCCGCTCCTGATCAACAAGCATATTCAGCTGAGTTATTTACTTCTGTTGCAGTTGATGGTCCATATAATAATATTGGTGTACCCGGCATTAAAGCTTTTCATGCACTTGTTCCGGGCTTAGGAGAGTTAAATCCTTTTTATGGTCGATTTGCTACTGACCCAGCAACAGATATGTTGATTGGAGAAGTTGCTAAAGTTAATCCAACATTTTTCACTCTTTGGTTAGGAAATAATGATGTCCTGACTTATGCTTTGGCTGGTGGTGTTCTGGATTCAATTACTCCGGTTCCGGTTTTTTCAGGCGCAATGGATGCAATTGTTGGAACATTAACTGCTAATGGTGCAAAAGGTGCTATTGCTAATATCCCTGATATTACAGCAATTCCATATTTTACAACTGTACCTTATAACGGACTTCCGGTAACTGATGAAGCAAGTGTAGCTGCATTAAACTTTGGCTATGCTCCTTTAAATGCAATTATTAATCAATATAATGGTGACACCTTAGCATTTACACTTGGTGCAAATCCATTTGTTATTGCTGATGCATCATTGCCTTGGGGCATGAGACAAATTAAAGCCGGAGAACTTGTTCTTCTTTCTATTCCGCAAGATTCAATCAAATGTGCAGGATGGGGCAGTTTGGTCCCAATTCCTGAGCAGTATGTATTAAAAGCTGATCAAATTACAGAAATTGAAACAGCTACTATGGCTTATAATGATAAGATTGCTGAGCTTGCTGGTACTTTTTCTCTTGCTTTTATTGATATGAATACTTATTTAACTGATTTTGAAACAGGAATGGTATTTGACGGAGCTACTTATAGCACGAGATATATTCTTGGAGGTTTGTTCTCTCTTGATGGAATTCACCTTAATCCTCGAGGAAATGCACTTGTTGCAAATTATTTTATTGATGCAATAAATGTAGAATATAATGCAAACTTACCTAAAGTGATAATTCAGGATTATGATGGGATTCAATTTCCATAAATTAATATTTTAACCAAATTTAAAAAGGACAGCTATTTTAGTTGTCCTTTTTTGCATTTTATATAATTGGTATTGCACAATTTTATATAGATCACATTTTATAGCAAAATAATTACCTTGATAGGTTATTTATATAAATAAGCTAAGGCAAAAGTGAATGGAATTATTTAATTTTGGTAATTGAATTTGAAAATAAAAAAAATGATAAAGGATTATTCGGAAATTATTTCAAAAGAACTGGGAATTACTGTTGAACAAGTTAAAAATACTTTAAAATTACTTGATGAGGGAGCCACAATACCTTTTATTTCGAGATATAGAAAGGAAGTAACTGGCAGTCTTGATGAAGTAATAATAGCAAAAATTCGTGATAAAACTGCACTATTGCGTGAACTGGATAAAAGACGTCTATCAATAATCGAGTCAATTGACAAACAAGAAAAACTTACTGATGAATTATTAAATCAAGTTAATGAAGCCAAAACTCTCGTTGAACTTGAAGATATTTATCTTCCATACAAACCAAAAAGAAAAACCAGGGCTTTTATTGCAAAAGAAAAAAAGCTTGAACCATTAGCAAAAATTATTATGTCTCAAAAATATTCGGATATTGAAAATATTGCTTCCGAATATATTAATAAAGAAAAGGAGGTGAATTCAGTTGAAGATGCCTTGGCAGGAGCAAGAGACATAATTGCTGAATGGGTAAATGAACATAAATATTGCAGAGAAAGAATCAGGAAGTTATTCGAAAGGGAATCAATAATAAAATCTAAAGTTGTTAAAGGAAAAGAAGAAGAAGGGGAGAAGTATAAAAATTATTTCGAATGGGAAGAAAAACTTTCAAAAGCTCCGTCTCATCGTGTTTTAGCTATGTTTAGAGGCGAAAACGAATCCATGCTAAAAGTTCAGATTACAGGTATTGAGCAAAAAGCTCTGGAAATATTAGATAATATTTTTGTGAAATCTGATAATGATTCTGCTGATCAAGTTGAGCTTGCTATCTCCGATTGTTATAAACGTTTGCTTTCTCCTTCAATGGAAACTGAAGTTAGAAATAGTTTAAAAGAAAAAGCTGATAAGGAAGCGATAAGAGTTTTTGCTGAAAATTTGCGTCAGTTGTTACTTGGTTCTCCTTTAGGACAAAAAAATATTCTTGCTATTGATCCCGGATTTCGTTCGGGTTGTAAAATAGTTTGCCTCGACCGACAAGGTAATCTTTTGCACAACGAAAATATCTATCCTCATGCTCCTCAAAGGGAAGCAGGAATGGCAATTAAAAAAATTGTGAGTCTTGTTAATGCTTATAAAATTGAAGCAATAGCAATCGGAAACGGAACTGCCGGAAGAGAAACTGAAAATATGATTCGCAGGATTAAATTTGACAGAAAACTTATTGCCATCATGGTAAATGAAAGTGGTGCTTCGGTTTATTCGGCTTCTAAAATTGCAAGAGAAGAGTTTCCTGAGTATGACGTTACCGTTAGAGGTGCTGTGTCGATTGGTAGAAGATTGATGGATCCTTTGGCTGAATTGGTTAAAATAGACCCGAAATCGATTGGTGTTGGTCAGTATCAGCATGATATTAATCAAGCTGCTTTAAGTAAAAGTCTTGATGATGTTGTTGTGAGTTGTGTGAATTCAGTGGGTGTGGAAGCTAATACAGCAAGTAAAGAATTATTGTCTTATGTTTCTGGACTTGGATCTGTGGTTGCTGCAAAAATTGTGGAATATAGAAAAGAAAATGGCCCGTTTACTTCCCGTAAGGAATTAACTAAGGTTCCGCGATTTGGTGACAAAAGTTTTCAGCAGGCAGCTGGATTTTTGAGAATTCAAAACAGTGAAAACCCTTTGGATAAAAGTGCCGTACATCCCGAATCGTATAATGTTGTTTATCAAATGGCAAAAGATATGAAGACTGATATTGAGGGTTTGATAAAGAATGAAGAACTCAGAAAAAAAATTGATAAACAAAAATATATTACTTCGGAGATTGGAATTCCAACATTAAATGATATCATGGAAGAGCTGGCAAAACCCGGCCGTGATCCAAGAAAAAAATTCGATCTTTTTGAATTTGCAAAAGGCGTGAATTCTATTCATGATTTGTGTGAAGGAATGAAATTGCCCGGTATTATTACAAATATTACTGCTTTTGGTGCTTTTGTCGATATCGGTGTACATCAGGATGGATTGGTGCATGTGAGTATGTTGGCGAATAAATTCGTTAAAAACCCGAGTGATATTGTTAAACTCAATCAAAAAGTTGAAGTGAAAGTTGTTGGTGTAGATGTTTCCAGAAAACGAATTCAGTTGTCGATGAAGGATATATAGTGTAAAAACTTTTGATTATTGCTTTTCGATGAATTTAAATTTGTAAGCACGATTTTATTTTCTGAATTTATCATTCTGCAAAATATTATCTTTGTTTTTAAGTTTTTTTAACTAAATAATTATATAATGACCAAACTTCTGAAAATATTTTTAGTCGCATTTTTTTTACTCGTTGTTACTTTAAATGTTGATGCTCAGTTTATCAAAGGTGCTTTAATATTCGGAACCAATATTTCACAGATTGATGGTGATGAAGTTTATGGTTTTAAAAAAATCGGATTTAATATAGGCGCCTCTGCAATTGTTCCTTTTAGTAATAAATGGGCAATAAGTATTGAGAATATTTATTCGCAAAAAGGAGCATATCAAAAACCTCAATATGCGGATTCTATTAGTGGAGAATATAGAATTAAACTTAATTATGTTGAAGTGCCGGTTTTGGTGCATTATACCGATAAGAATATCTTTACAGTCGGGGCAGGATTATCATGGGGCAGATTGGTAAAAGTTGATGAATGGGAGCATGGAAATAAAACAAATACATCATTAAGCAGTGGAACTTATTCTCAAAATGACATTAATATTCTTGCTGATTTGAGATTCAGAATTTGGAAAAAATTGAAGTTTAATGTTAGATATGCTTATTCCATCCCAAAAATCCGAACTCGTGAACATTCTGACCTTTCCGGTGATACCTGGATAAGAAAACAATATAATAATTTAGTTTCATTCAGGTTGATATATGTTTTTAACGAAAGACAAAGTTTTGTTAACCGGAACGAACAAAAATAAATTACTCTGTATTATTTATAGTTAGTGATATATTAATATACATGAAATAAATTAAAGTGATGCAAAAAACTGCCAAATACTGGATCGAAAAGTTTAATCTAACAAAGCATCCTGAAGGGGGTTATTTTAAAGAAATTTACCGTTCGGAGGAAATAATTCAGAAACAACATCTTCCGCTTCGCTTTTCAGGTGACAGGAATTTTTCAACATCAATTTATTTTCTCTTGGATAAAAATGATTTTTCATCTTTTCATAAAATCAAATCTGATGAACAGTGGCATTTTTATGCAGGAAATTCACTGAGTATTTTTGTAATTTCTCCTTCGGGAGATATGAAAACAATTCTTTTAGGAGATAATCCTGATAAGGGAGAAATGTTTACAGCTATAATTAAAAAAGATTATTGGTTTGCTGCAAAACCAAATGATGAAAATTCTTTTTCTTTGGTAGGATGTACCGTTGCCCCGGGATTTGATTTTAATGATTTTACACTCGGAAAGTATGATGACTTATTGAAAGAATTCCCACAACACAGCAAAGTTATTTTTGAAATGACAAGGCAGAAATGATTGAATTCTAAAATGCTAAAATAGACGGCATCCAAAATTTTTTTGTGATATTTTGCGATAACGAAAATTTTCGGGGTTTTGAGTAATTTTGTAGTAAAGCATAAAGATTAAAACAGAAAAGATTATATTAGTTAGCTAATTTTTGAAATTCACGTGCACTATTAATAAAATTTTCGGCAATTGGAAACGAAAGTTTATTTGTGTCAGGAAGTCTTTCAGGATGCCACTGAACTGCAATAAGAAATGCTTTATTTTCGTGGTTTTTCCACTCAATTGCTTCAATAAGACTGTCTGATGTGCGTGCAGACACTTTTAGTTTGCCGGCAAGTTTATTTATTGCCTGATGATGATTGCTATTGACTGCGCCTTTTAAAGTTCCCGATAATTCGAAAAGTAAAGTGTTGCTGTTTACAAAAATCTCATGCCGATAATTATATGGGTCATCACAGCGATGAACAACAACTGTGTCGTAATCAGTTGGAATATCAACAATAAGTGAGCCTCCAAGTGCTACATTAAGAATCTGTTCCCCACGACAAATTCCTACAAATGGCATGTTCATTTCTAAAGCTTTTTTTATAAGTGCAATTTCAAGTGTGTCACGTTTATTGTCGATTGAGCCACATTTAATTGTGTCACCGGCTTGTCCGTACCATGCCGGATTCACATCAGGACCGCCAGTTACTAATAATCCATCACAATTATCCATCAATAATAAAGCTGAATCAAGAGGCATGTGATACATGTCTATGCAAATTGTTGTTGAGTCAATATTTTTTAACCATGCTGAATATGCTCCGTAATATTCAATAGGTTTTGCTTTGGAGATAGCTATTCTCAGTGGCTTGTTTATTTTATTTTCAACACAACTATTTAAAATAAATAATGCTATTATTCCGGGAAGTATTAATGATTTAAAAAGATGTTTATTTTTCATGCTTGTTTTTGTGAATGAAAAACAAATTTAAGTAAAATTTATATAAGCAATACTTAAAGTGTCTAAAGTAAAAAGTGATTGAAATTATGGTTCTTAGTTTCGGTTTGCACGAAATAATAATTTCAGATTATTTTAATTATTTGTTTTAGAAATGTATATAAAAATCCTTTGTTAGCTCTTTATATTCGCCGGTAAATGAGTTATCTTCATTTCTTATGCAGAGTTCGTTTGTCGTATTTCCTGAAATGTTTGAAAAACTGATTTCAGCGAGAACTCTGTTTATTGCTTTGCTTTTTTTTGGTTTCACGAAAGTGATATTATTAATAAACAAACCTTCGATAAGAATAATATTTTTGAAAATTTGAAATTCATTCATTGGAAGTATAAAGCAAAACTTTCCGTTTTTATTCAATAGTTTTTTTACCGAATATACCAAAGTTTCAAAAGAAAGACTGTCGGTATGTTTCGCCAATTTTCGCTTTTTATCAGGTGGTTTTAATGAGTTATTAAAAAATGGCGGATTGCTTATTATAAGGTCAAATTTTTTATCATTGGTTTTGACGAAATCTTGTAATGAAATATTTGAGGGAATAATTCTTTTTGTCCAATTGGAGTTTGAAATATTTTTTTTTGCATCCAATAATGATTCATTATCAATATCAATTGCATCAATAAAAGCTGAAGTACGTTGTGCAAGCATCAATGCAATTATTCCGCAGCCGGTTCCAATATCCAGAATTGAATTAGTTTTTGAAGTGTTTGCCCATGCTCCAAGTAAAACCCCATCAGTTCCGACTTTCATTGATGAGTTGCTATCGAAAACACAAAATTGTTTGAATTGAAAAGCATTTGACATGATTAAAAAAAATTTATGGTTCTAATAATATTTTTTATATAATCCTTAAATGTTTTAATGTTTCATGATGCTTAAATTTTTGATAATAAATGGCTTTAATATTACAATATTGGGATTTTTTATTTTAGCATTTTTATTTTAGCATTTTAGCATTTAATCATTTTTTCTCCTAGGTCTTTATATTTCACTATATTTGTAGTAGTACCAAATTTACAAATAAATATCAATTAAACCATCCGGGGCTTCAATTTCAATACGTTTGTTTTTACGGTCAATCTTTTTTACAATATCTTCAACAACAGGAATAAGAATTTCTTTATCATTAAAAATTATTTTTAAAATCTCCTGATATCCCATGTCAACAATTTCTTCGACAAAACCGATATTTCCTTTTTCTTTATCATAAACATTAAAACCTTTGACTTCGTGAGGATGAAATTTATTTTCCGGTAGTTTAGGAAGTAAATCATTGGGCAGGAAAATAGATAAACCAACAAGTAAATTTGTAATAGTTTCAAATTCAACGTCTAGTAATTTGATAATTGCCTGTCTTCCTGAGATACGTATATTATTGACAAAATAGGGGATTAGGGCTTTGTCAATTTCAATAAAAATGACTTCAATGTTCTCGAAATGCTCAGGTTTGTTAGTATCTATTATTGCCTGAAATTCGTTTTTTACCCCATGAGGTTTTGTGATTTTTCCAAAATAAAAGAAATCTTTTTTATTCATAGTGATTTTTGTCAGTTTGATACAAACTTATAAAAAATAATTATAAATGGTGTTTTCAATTCTTTTGATTAATATAATTTTTTTGTATATTTGTGAAGAAGAAAAAAAATATCAACACGCAAAAACTTGTATATTTTATGCTATTTTTTGAAATATTGTACAGGTTTTATGGATTGATTTGTTTTTGTAAATAAGTTGTAGGTTATTTCCCAGAGTATGTGAGCGAGATTAAGTACTGTTGATAATGTCAAAATCGGGGATAAAAGAGTGAAAATGAAAAATTTGATAGTTTTATAAGCCATTGATAAGCAGGGTTGTAATTTAGCGATAGTCAGAATTAAATTAAAAAATGAAGAAAATATTTATAGGCAATAATGATTTCAATAAATCGGCATTTCTTAATTGGAGAACTTCAAAATATAAGGATATTGGAAATATGCTTGCTTTAGCAGAAGGATATTTAAGTTCCGCTATTGAGTTATCGAAAAATTGTTTATCAGATAATAATGACAAGAAAGCGGATATATTAATCTTTCCTATTCTTAATAATGCAAATCATGGAATAGAATTATATTTAAAATCGTTGATATGGACATTAAATAAACTATTGAAATCGGAACATAGAATTGAAGGTAAACATAACATTCAACAAATGTTTAAGACTGTTCAATCTAAAATCAAATGCCACAAAGGTAATGATTGTCTTAAACATTTTAATAAACAAAACAAAGACTTGACTGAATATATTGATGAACTTTTTAATCTAATTTCAGGAGAAAGCAGCAATGACAACATGGATTTTACCAGATACCCGATAACCAATAAATATGAAAATCACTTTTATGTGGACAGATTAGATAATGTGGAAATTGATTTGGAAAATTTTACCAAAAGGTTTGAAAAAATTAAGGAGGCATTGGATGAAAGAGCGTCATATTTTTTCTACCAAGAATTAAATAGAGAATGGTAGAAAAGAAACAATCTATTTAGTTGCACATAATATGTCTTTTGACGAAAAGATTGTTGGTGCAGAATTGTTAAGAAATGGAACGCAAAATAGTATTCCAACGAAGAATAGGATTTGCACAATGGAAAGAACGACAAATTTTTGTGCCATTGATGGATCCTATGGCTACAAATGGCCTAAACTTTCGGAATTACATTACATGTTTTTCAGAACTGATTTTGAAGAAGCACACAATGCGTCTGTAGATGTTACTGCAACAGCAAGATGTTTTTGGGAGTTAAAAAGAATTGGAGTTTGTAATTCTTCTGAGAAATAAATTTTAATAAATAAAAAACATGTCAATATTTTCAAACCGAATTAATAAAAAGAATCCATTATTTGGTAAATCTTATTTATCAAAGAAACAAATAGTGATGGAGAATAATAATGAATTTGAACAAACTGAGGAATTTCATCTTGAATTTATGGAAGATTATGTTTTAATTAAGAATATTACAGAAGGTTATCAAAATAAATTGAAATGGAAATTTGAAGAAAGAGATAGTAGCTCACAGACTTTCATTGACCAGAATTATTCGCAATGGATTATTTCATCAACACATGTAACATATACTAGTACTTCGCAAGATTTACACATTACTTTTATTTTAGGTGATTCAAAAAACAAATCTAAGATCCAAATTGAAAATGGAATAATTGAAACAAGAGTGAACATGATGAAATATGGAGGAATGAATATTAATGATGTTATCACAGCTTTTCATTATTGTCCGTCGTGCAAAAATAATGTAATATCAATAGTTTCCGTTGATAATCAATATGGTAATGACTTGTTAAAATTTGCAAAAACTCTACGAGATGAACCGCAGAGAATTGTTGGAAATGAAAAAAAATGTAAATGTGGTAAATCATATACGGTATTAACAAAGTTGATTTACCAAAGGACAAGTCAAAGCAATAATTTTGACGTTCATTATTATTTCCAATATAATTCAGCAGTAAGTCAGTTTGCTGTTGAAATAATTAGTGTTAATGAATCAAGGAAAGTATTGAGATTTTCTGAAAATGATAGAAAGCGATTTATTGGTTTTTAAAAAAAATATGATTATATTTTGAGGTATGAAAAATTGCTTAACGTTAAAACGCAGTCATAAAATAGTGCGTTTAAAGTGGTGTATTTGAACGACATAGCATTTAATCAACGGATTAGCGGGTTGATAGGTAAGTGCTCAAATGCATATCTTTTCATGTCGCCTTCGTAAGACTGTCTCGTATGTTTGCAAGATAATAAAAAAGGACCATTTATTGATTGATTTTGTAGTTTAGTAAATTAAATGAAAGAAGACAAGAAAGTGTGTCTGTTTAGTTACGTAAAAACGATACCGTTTTTTAGAAAAGCTCTTGTCTTTTATTTTCTTTCAAGTTTGGACTTAGTATTGAAATGATAAAATATGTTAATTGCAGCAGGAATTATTTATGTGATTTTCACATTTATTACTGGGTTTCTTTGGTTTCTCGAACTTTTAGGCAGAACACGAACCACTTGATTATTTATTAGTAATAATTTGGTTAGGACTATTAATTGGTGGATTTGTATCATAAAGTAAAAAAAATATGAAATATTTATTATTAATATGCGCTGCATTGTTATTGCTTTCATTAGCAGACTTACCAATAGGATATTACACTTTTCTCAGAATAATTGTGACAATAGGCGCAGTGGGAGTAGTAGTAAGCGAAATAGAAAACGGAATAGATTTTTGGATTATTTCATTTGTAATTATAGCAATTTTATTTAATCCGCTAATCCCTATTTACTTAAATGATAAATCAGCTTGGATGCCTATTGATATAATAGTTGCAATTCTATTTTTAATAAAATTATTCACATTAAATAAAACAAAGAAAGATGAGTAGTTCAGATTATGGTGGTGCCCTTTTGTAGCACTTTTATGGATAGTGACAATAGTAATTTCTATTGGTTCAGGAATAATGGCTTGGAATTGGATTGAACCTGAAAGTTTTTGGGAAGCAATTGGATTTCTAATTTTATGGGGAATATTAAGTAAAGTGGGACACTTTTTAGCAATGGGACTTGTTGCTTTGTTGGGTGGAATGGATTAATAACTACAGCACACAATAATGTGTAAAAATAATAGCCAGTTTAAGAGTAAAATCAAGGCTTGCAGCTCGCATAAAACTTAATATATCTGGACAGGCAATCACTCTTCAATTGGTCACTATTCATAATGCAATATGTTTGTTTTTATATAAAGAAATCAAAAATCCTGAATTAAAAATTCAATATCCATTTTTCAAACACAGCCCCAAAAAAAAAGGCTAAAGTCATATACAACTTTAGCCTTTTAAATTTTTTATGAAACATTCTTAGTCTTCTTTCTTATCTTCAGCTTTAGGTTCTTCTTTTTTTACTTCCTCAGCTTTAGGTTCTTCCTTTTTTACTTCTTCAGCTTTAGGTTCTTCTTTTTTTACTTCCTCAGCTTTAGGTTCTTCCTTTTTTACTTCTTCAGCTTTAGGTTCTTCTTTTTTTACTTCTTCAGCTTTAGGTTCTTCTTTTTTTACTTCCACAACTTTAGGTTCTTCCTTTTTTACTTCCTCAGTTTTAGGTTCTTCCTTTTTTACTTCCTCAGCTTTAGGCTCTTCTTTTTTTACTTCCTCAACTTTAGGTTCTTCTTTTTTTACTTCCTCAGTTTTAGATTCTTCTTTTTTTACTTTGGTAGCTTCAGGTTCAGTTTCTTTGGTAGTTTCTTCAACATTTTCTCCGGCTTCAGCGGCTTTTTTAGCAGCTTTTTCAGCAGCTTCTTTAGCTTTTTTCTCAGCTAATTTTTCTGATCTTGCTTCTTTAACTTTAGTTTCAGCGTCAAGTTTATCTTTCTTCTGGTTTCGGTCAGTTTGTTCTTGATCTTTCTGAGCTTTTTCTACTTTCTCTTCTTTTTCGCTTAGCCAGGTCCTAAATTTTATTTCGGCTTGTTCTTCTGTAAAAGCACCTTTTTTTACTCCTTTAAGTAAATGGGCTTTGTAAATAACACCTTTAAATGTTAAAATTGAGCGAACTGTGTCGGTAGGCTGAACGCCTTTTTGCAACCAATCCAAAGCTTTGTTAAAATCTAAAATGATTTCAGCAGGTTTTGAAACAGGGTTGTAAGTGCCAATTTTTTCAATAAATTTTCCGTCACGTGGTGCACGACCATCCGCAATTACTATGTGATAAAAAGGATTAGCTTTTTTACCACGTCTCTGCAATCTGATTTTTGTTGGCATTGTAAAATATTTTTAATTATTAATTAATTTTTTGAAAAATATGAATTATCAATAGATAAAACGATTTTCTCCACCGATTTTTCGGGGTGCAAATATCTGAATATTATTTTAATAAAAAAAGAAAATAGTACTAATTAATTTATAATATTTGTAATATTTTGTAGAATTTTATTATTTAATCATCTAAGCATTTAGTCATTTACGAAATTGTCATGCATTTTATTAAAAATCAATAGAACTAAATTTGCTTTTCTTCAAAACCAATTTCTGTTTAAATAATACATTTCAAAACTTATCAACACCTATTTTTTTAAACATCATTTTGAGTAAATTTACATTTTATAATAGCTGATAAAGTACAAATAAAATAACTTTTTTTACTTATGCCATATTTCGCACATTTACATGTACATACTCAGTATTCTATTCTTGACGGAGCAGCTAGTATTCCAAAATTACTATCTAAAACTAAAGAGTATGGAATGGATGCACTTGCAATTACCGATCATGGGAATATGTATGGTGTGCTTAAATTTTTTAACGAAGCAAAAAAACAAGGCATAAAACCAATAATTGGTTGTGAGGTGTATGTTGCCCGAAACAATAGATTTCAAAAAAGAACAAAAGAAGACAGAAGCGGATATCATTTAATACTTCTTGCCAAAAACCTAACAGGATATCATAATCTTTCAAAGTTGAGCTCGTTGGGTTTTAACAGAGATCATTTTTATTATACACCGCGTATAGATAAAGAATTGCTTAGACAATACAGCGAAGGTTTGATTGCTTCCTCTGCTTGTCTTGGAGGTGAGCTGCCAGGGGCAATAATGAATTTCGGTAAAGAAAAAGCTTTAGAAGTTATAAATGAATTTACAGATATTTTTGGTGATGATTATTATCTCGAAATTCAAGATTCCGGTCAGCCTGAACAAGCTGCTGTCAACAAAGCAATAATAGAATTATCTGCCGAAACAGGAGTAAAACTTATTGCAACAAATGATGTTCATTTTGTTAATAAGGAGGATTTTGATGCTCATCGAATACTTATTTGCCTGAACACGGGAAAAGATCTTGATGATACAACTTCGATGCATTATTCTGGAGAAGAATATTTTAAATCTCCCGAAATAATGGCTGAATCTTTTAAGGAAGTTCCTGAAGCTCTGGAAAATACTAAAGAGATTGTCGATAAAGTTGAGGAGTATGAAATAACTACCAAGAAGATTATTCTTCCACATTTTCCAATTCCGGAAGAGTTTTCTACTGAAGATGATTATTTGCGTGATCTTACTTATACTGGAGCAAAAAAACTTTTTACTGAAGTTACTGATGAAATTAAAAATCGGCTTGATTTTGAACTTGATGTAATCAAGGAAATGGGTTTTCCCGGATACTTTTTAATTGTTCAGGATTTGATTGCTGAGGCCAAAAAAATGGGAGTAATTGTAGGACCGGGAAGAGGTTCTGCTGCTGGTTCTGCTGTTGCTTATTGCACTGGAATCACAAACATTGACCCAATAAAATATAATTTACTTTTTGAGAGATTCCTAAATCCTGAAAGGGTAAGCATGCCTGATATTGATATTGATTTTGATGATGAAGGCCGGGATAAAGTTTTAAAATATGTTGTTGAGAAATATGGTGAAAAGAAGGTTGCGCAGATTGTTACTTTTGGTACAATGGCTGCAAGACTTGCTATTAGAGATGTTGCCAGAGTTTTGAAACTTCCCCTCCCAATAGCTGACAAAATTGCAAAACTTGTTCCCGAAAAACCGGGAACAACTCTGAAAAGTGCTTTTAAAAATGTTCCCGAACTTAATGAAATAAGAAAAAATGGTGAGCCTTTACAAATGAAAACTCTAAAGTTTGCAGAAACTTTGGAGGGTTCTGCTCGTCATACCGGTACTCATGCTTGTGGTGTTATAATCGGTCCTGAAGACTTGATGAATTATATTCCGCTTAGTAGTGCAAAGGATTCGCAGTTGATGGTTACTCAGTATGAAGGAAAACTTGTGGAATCTGTTGGATTGTTGAAAATGGATTTTCTGGGTTTAAAAACTTTATCTATCATTAAAGATGCAATAGAAAATATTTATCTCAGGCATGATAAAAGAATTGTAATCGAGGATGTTCCTTTGGAGGATGATGAAACTTTTAAACTATATCAACGTGGTGATACTATTGGTACCTTTCAGTTTGAATCGGAGGGAATGCGTAACCATTTGAAAGTTCTGAAACCTAATAATATTGAAGATCTCATTGCAATGAATGCTTTGTACCGTCCCGGTCCAATGAATTATATTCCTAAGTATATTGATAGAAAACACGGAAGAGAAAAAGTTGAATATCCTCATCCCTGGCTCGAAGATATTCTAAAACCAACTTATGGAATTATGGTTTACCAGGAGCAGATTATGCAAACTGCTCAGAAATTAGGAGGTTATACTCTTGGAGGTGCCGACCTTTTAAGACGTGCTATGGGTAAGAAGCAGGCTGATGTAATGAAAGAACAGAAGCTGGTTTTTATTGAAGGTGCAAAAAATAAAGGCATAGAGGAAGATAATGCAAAAGAGGTTTTTGAAATGATGGAACGTTTTGCTGAATATGGATTTAACAGGTCTCATTCAGCAGCATATTCTGTAATTGCATATTATACTGCTTATCTCAAAGCTCATTATCCGGCCGAATATATGGCCTCGGTTTTAACTCACAATATTAACGATATAAAAAAAATTACTTTTTTTATTGATGAATGCCGTCGGCAAAACATTCCTGTTCTTGGCCCTCATCTCAACGAAAGTGACCTGTATTTTATGGTTAACAGTAAAGGTGAGATTCGCTTTGGAATGGCTGCTATTAAAGGTGTTGGTGAAAATGCTGTTAATGCAATTATTGAAGAAAGAAAGAAAAATGGTGCTTTTAGAGATATATTTGATTTTGCAAAACGAATCACTCTTCGTGCAGTAAACAAACGTAGTTTTGAAGCTCTTGCCAAAGCCGGTGCATTTGACCATTTTGATAAAACTCACCGTGCTCAATATTTTTATAGAGAAAATTCTGACGATTCCATTTTTCTTGAAAAAATTATTAAGCATGCAGGAAAATTTCAGGAAAAACAAAACTCTTCTCAGGTTTCTTTATTTGGTGATGATGAAGATGTGAATATACCTGATATTGTAATGCCTGCATGTGAACCGTGGTCGAAAATACAACAACTTAGAAATGAAAAAGAAGTTACGGGATTTTATATTTCGGGTCATCCACTTGATGATTATCAGATTGAGATGAAAAACTTTTGCTCTCATACAATCGAGCAAATAAATTTTGATCTCAAAACATTGAGAAATAAATCAATCACTTTTTCTGGGATGGTAACTTCTTCAACAACAAGAATTACAAAGTCTGGAACTGAATTTGGTTTGTTTTCAGTTGAAGATTTTACAGACTCAATTAATCTTTCTTTATTTTCTGAAACTTATCTAAAACTTAAGCATTTTCTTGTGGATGGGTCATTTCTGATTATAAAAGCTAAAGTGCAACCAAGATATAACAATCCGGATATTATGGATATTAAGATTTCGAGTATGAGCCTTTTAGCTGATGCCATAAAATCTTATACTCATGAAATTACTTTATTTTTGAAATCAGAAAAAATAAATCAGGAAAGCATAAAACAAATTAAAAATCTTGTTCAAAAAAATTCTGGAAAATGTTCTCTTAAAATTAAAATTTTCGACCCGGAAGAAAATATTTCTATTCAAATGAAAACAAGAAATAATCGGGTAAATCCAGACAAATTTATAAATGCTGTTCAGAAAATTGGAAATTTGAAGTTTAAAATTAATTGATAACATTTCAATTTCAAGTAAATAACAAATTTTGAAAAAAAATTAAATCATTTTAGAATTTAAGACTACAATAATATAAATTATTTTAATTTTGAAAAAAATTATAAACCTTTAAATAAAAAAAAATGGCATTAGAATTCACTGATTCAAATTTTGATAAGCTAGTAATAAATTCAGATAAACCTGTAATTGTAGATTTTTGGGCAGAATGGTGCGGACCTTGTAGAATGGTTGGCCCGATAATACAAGAAATAGGTGTTGATTATGAAGGAAAAGCTGTTGTTGGAAAAGTTGATGTTGACTCAAATCCGGGGATATCTGCTAAATATGGAATTAGAAATATTCCTACAATTTTGTTTTTTAAAAATGGAGAAATCGTAGATAAACAAGTTGGTTCTGTTCCAAAACAAGTTTTTATTAAAAAGCTTGAAGCTATTTTATAATAAATAATAATAATAAATATAACTACAAAAGCTAAAGTTGTATTTATTGACTTTAGCTTTTTGTGTATTTACGCATTTTCACTAAGCTAGAGATAGAACCATAGAAATATATAAATTGAAATATTCCATCGATCATAACAGATTTCAGCAGTTTGATTCAATTGAGTTCATTGCCAGGCAGGTTGTCGAGGGTTTTATTACAGGTCTTCATAAAAGTCCGTTTCATGGATTTTCGGTTGAATTTGCTGAACATCGTCTTTACAATTCCGGTGAATCAACAAAACACATCGACTGGAAGTTATATGGGAGAACAGACCGTTTGTATGTGAAAAAATACGAAGAAGAAACTAATCTTAGATGTTGTCTGGTTATTGATAATTCATCATCTATGTATTTTCCTATAAAAGAAAATCTCTCAATAGATAATCCAAATAAAATCACATTCTCGGTTTATGCTGCTGCTGCATTAATGAATCTTCTGAAACGTCAACGTGATGCAGTGGGGCTAAATGTTTTCTCCAACAAAGTTGATTTAAGTACACAGCTTAAATCGGGTTCTGTTCATCAAAAATATTTATATTCCGAACTCGAGAAAATGCTTATTCCCGAAGAGAAAGAAAGAAAAGCACAAACTTCTGCTGCTATTTCTTTACATAAAATTGCTGAAAGTATTCACAAGCGTTCGTTGGTAGTTATCTTTAGCGATATGTTTGAAACAAGCAGTAAACCTGATGAACTTTTCGCAGCTCTTCAGCATCTTAAGCATAATAAGCATGAAGTGATTTTGTTTCATGTTGTTGACAAAAATAAGGAAGAAGATTTTGATTTTGAAAATCGGCCGCATCGTTTTATTGATATGGAAAGCGGGGAGGAGATGAAAATTAATCCTGTTAGTATTAAAAAGAATTATGTTAATTCGGTTTTGAAATTTAAAAAAAATTTGAAACTTCGTTGTGCTCAATACAAAATTGATTTTATCGAAGCTGATATTAATAAAGGGTTTGAGCAGATATTATTTCCATATTTGGTGAAGAGGAAAAAACTTCATTAACTCAGTGAGACTTTAATTTTGTGAAGCAAAATTATTTAGTCGAACTGATCCCGAGCGTAGTTGAGGGATCTCCAGGGTTATATTCCCCACCGCTTGTTGCGGGGATCTTCATTTTTATAGGTTTAAGCCTATGATTTTTTGCCCTTCTATGTTAAAATCGTAAATGATTAATTGTAATAGAGACAAATTTATAGTTGTCTAAAATTTCATCCTAAATTGGATTTTAACTTCAGATTTTCTGTTTCCGTTTATTTCTTCAAGATCATTTCCAATTGTATTTTTATTATTATAAAATGATTGCGCAAACCTAAACCAACAACTAATTATTCTCGATATTTCGTATTTTATAAGAAAATAAAATCTGCTTCCTATGTAATAATAAGAAGGGATTGAAAAAGCATACAAAACATCATTTTCGTATGCGTAAATTCTTGTATCATAATTGTCGGTGTCGAACATTGCATAGCGAATTGAAAAGTCAAATGGTAAGTTTAGCGGTCTGTAATTTATATCCTGATAAATCAGAAATCCTTGCGAAGTAGTGTTTTTTTCTGAGTGATATTGTGTGAATTCAAATCTGTTTTTCAAAGTTATTGAAGGAAAAACAGAATAACTGAGGTGATATCTAAAACTATGTTTTTTGATTGTATGAAGTGAATTTTGAAAATCATATTCATTTGAGAAATTCAGTTGTTTGTTTTTCTTTTTGAAACGGAAATACATTTTTACTTTATCCGATGTTCTGTAATTTATTTGAATTAAATATTCTTGTCCTTTGCTTGGTGCATCATTTCTGTATTTCAACCAGGGGAAACTAAACATATCAAAATATGCTGTCAAAGATATTTTTGGATTAAGCAATGCATTAATTCCTAAATATAAACCTTTTTCGTTTTCGTTTAAAGTATTTTCACCAAAAGCATTGCTGAAAAAATTTTGATATTCTTTTGAATAGTTTCTGTACAAAATTGCAAGAGACAAACGTGGATCAGGACTGAAATTCAGACCTGAGAGGTATGCTGTTCCTCCGTTTTGGCTGTATGAAATTTCTCCGAAGAGATTTATTTTGTTTATCAAAACATCAAAATCCAAGCCTGCATTTATGTTGTTTTTGCCGGAAAAATTGAACATTTTGCTTGGGTCATTAGAGGGTAATATTTCGCTTCCAAAGCTTGTTTTAAAAGCAGTTGCACCTAATCTAAAATTTCTGGAATTGAAGTTAATATTTGTACCAATAACAATTTCTTTTAAAACTTTCTTATTTATCAATTCGTTGGTTTTTCGGTGCATGCCTGTATTTTGTAAGGAGTTGATAGAAATAATTTTACCTGATAAACTGTCAATTTCTGATATGCTTGCATCAATATTTTTGTTTGAGTAAAAAAATGTGAAATCGAATTTATTTATATTAAATGTTGCTGCTGTTCCTCTAAAAAATTCATTTTCGTTTGCCGAAACTCCGGATTTTATTTTTCTTGGATATTTCTTGATAAAAATGGCATCAGCTTGTTTGTCGAATGAAAGATTCGACCACAAAGTAAGCCCCTGACCGAATTGTAAATGAAAGTCTCCAATACAAAATGATTTAATAATTTTTAAATCTTTAACAAAAAAATATGCCGAATAATGATCAAAACCATTTTTAAGTTTATTGTTCAAAATATCTTGAACTGTGTCGATATTAATTTGGTTCTTGAAAATAACTTCTCCTGGATCTTTTTCAGCAAGGAACCCAATCCCAATCTTATCAAAATAATTGTAATCATAACGTAAATAATATTTTTGCGAATTGCCAAGATATTTCGAGTTAGGATTAATTGTAAGCATTGAGTCGGTGTTTAAATACCCGCTTTGGTTTTCCAATAATTGCTTATATCTTAAAAACAATCTATTTTTTCCATATTTTGTAAGATTTTTAAGTGAAATATTTTGTCGGGATTTTACATTCTCAACGGAAGAAAAAGGAAGGATATTTGAGATAGTTTCTTTATTAAAACCATCAATTGCTGAGAGTTCATATATTGACACTAATATTCCAAAATCCTGAATGTATTTTTTCAAATTGTTAATCTGAGTGTCGTTGATAAGATGAAGCTGCCTGAGTTTAATGATGTTTTCTGAGTTAAGATTAACGGGATTTTCAAATAGCATTTTTAATTCATCAACTATTTGTGTATAGTCAAGCTCGGAATCTATATTTGATGCAACTGTTTCAATTAATTCATCAATTTGTATGACATTTTTAGGTTCTTTGATTTGGTTTTGAGAAAAAGTGATGTGAGTAATTATTACAAAAGTTAATAATAGATATAATTTTAGATTAATGATTTTAGGTTTATGATTTTGGGAAATTAAGTGTTTTTTCATATATTAATTTGCTTCTATGTTACTCAATGGATAGTCAAATTTGCTACAGATTACTCATAATATTATTTATTTTCAATATTGTCTCCCAAAAGAATCGGGATAGACTATAATATCACTTAGTTAAGTTCATAGATTATAAAATCAATCTTTTTGAGATTAATGAATTTTCGCCAAAGTTTACAATCAAACCTAAAGGACATTTTGATATTGCAATGTAATTTATTACCCATTTATAATGATTGTCAATTATTCCTTTTTGTGCTTTTATTTCTAATATGATTTTGTTAAACACTACAAAATCAGCAAAGAAATAATGAGGAAGAATTATTTTTTTGTATTTGATTTCGTATTTTTTTTCACGTTCATAATGAATACTTTTCTTTTTAAATTCATATTCAATAGCATCTTTATAAACTATTTCTAATAATCCTTTTCCTAAAGTACGGTGTACTTCCATACAGATACCAATAATTTGATAGCTTTCTTTTTGTAATGGGTAATTTTTTTCTAAAAATTTCATAATTAAATCTGTGAATCTGTGGCTTATTTTAAAATCTAAAATCTAAAATCTAAAATCATAAATCATAAATCAGAGAGGTTTTCGGTGAAAATCCCAGAACCTGATGATATGATGCAGCTATATCAAATCTTAGTTTTTTAATTTTTAATCCAAAACCAAAAGTAAAAGTTGCCGGATCTGACATAAAACCAATTCTTATATAAGCTTTACTAAGAATTTTATATTCCATACCTGCTTTAATATTGGGATTTTGAGCTGTAATCTTTTCAATTTCAAATAAACAAATGACGTCTTTTGAAATAAGATAAGCGATACCTAACTTAAATACTGCAGGGATACGTTCATTTTTGTAGTCATTGATCTTAGCATTTAAAGGATTGAAAACATGAACTCCCACACAAAAGTCATCAGTAAGTTTTGCCTGGAATCCTGCTTCAAAAGTTATTACACTTATGTCTTTAAAATCGTCATCAATATGTGTATGTAGATAATCTAATTGAATCCCGACAGAAATTTTCTTTCCAAAAGATCTGGCATAAGCCAAACCAAGTTTGGTTTCATTATAAATGCAATAACCGAAATTTGAATAACTAACACCAAAGACACCCGAATTTGTTGGTATAACAAATCCTAAGGCTTTCAAACTCAGAGCTTGTAACATAAAGCGGTTTTCGTAATAAATGCCTGCGGAAATATTTTTATAATTTGCTAATCCGGCTTGATTATTATAAAGCGACCAAAATCCTGACGTAACAGTAGTAATATTGCCCATTCCGGCAGCTCTTGCCCCGATAATATTGTTTCCGTTAGAAGCGAAATTTTTTCCGCCAAAGAAAAGTAAAAATGTAAATAGAAATGTATAAAATTTCATTTTTGACAATGTATTTAGTACTTAATACCAAAAAATGAAATTTGTTCAAGGGGAGATTAAAAATAATAGATTTATAGGGAGTTATTTAAAAAAATCAGTCGTTTTTGGTTTTTATGAATTTCAAATGTTCCAACACCAACCTCAACTCTCCATAAGTAACCTCATCGCCAAGAGCTGATTTTGCTTCTGTTAAAGTTGTAAAATTTTCTTTTTTAAAATAATCTGAAATTAGTTTTATTTTCTCAGTAATTACAAAATTTTCAACAGGTATTATCCCATTACCCACAAAATGAGCAAGATGACCTTCAATTGTTGTAATAGTAAGTTGTCTTACTTTAGCAATATCTTTAGTTGTCTTTCCAGTTTTCCATAGTTCAAAACTAATTTGTTTAGTGTTTTTCTTTGGGATTTTAATATCTAATTCTGGCTTTTCGTTTGTGTCATATTCGATATTATTTTCATCGCAATAAGACATTATAATCTCAATAAGTTCAGCACCAAATAGCAGTAATTTCTTTTTTCCTAAACCTTTAATTTTTTTAAGTGCTTGGTTTGTAACCGGCAGATTTTCGCTTAATTCTCTAATTGTTTTTAGAGGTAAAATCATATAAGCTTTCCAATCCAGTTCCTTCATTTTTTCATCTCTCCATCCTTTAATTTGTTTGTATAATTCAGGATTAGTAATGTTGGTGTTTACAGTTTCTGTGGTTTTTTTTCGTGATGGTTTAAATGCACTTTCTTCAAGAGATGCCATTGCTTTTGCTTTCAGATAGTTCTGAACATTAAAATTTTCATGGCAAGCTTTTAAACAGAAATGTTTAAAAATAGCCTCTGTAATTAATTTGTTAAGAATATCTTTCACTGATTTTTGCACAGCTTTGTTATCAGTTTCAATATTGATATTTGTTATTTTGTCAAAGAAAATTTCTTTGATTTTTTCAGAAAAATAGTTAGCAGCTTTTCGAATTCTGTCTTGTGTTTCTGCATCTTTTTCAATATCAATATTTTTTGAAAATAAATTAAGAAGCTGGTTTCTGAATTTTACTGAGACATCAATTATATATTCTTTAACTATTTTATTTAACTCAACAAAAATATCTTTAGGATTATTTTCTAAGCTACTCGAATTTTCATTAAATACTTTTATTGAGAAAAATATTAATTTCTGTAAGTTTCCAAAATCAAAAAGATCCTTAAGTAATTGTTGCTGAAACGCTTTTTTTGATGATTCAAGCTCAGCCGCATCCGGTTGATTTTCTTCATAATTTTTTGTAAAGCTTTCAACTGTTTTGTCATGTTTTACACTTTGAGATTCGATGGGAGTGCTTAAAATAATGCCTTCAAGCGATTTGCAACGACTAAGTGCAACATAAACCTGACCATGTGCAAAAGCAGATTGAGCATCAATAATTGCTTTTTCAAAAGTTAATCCCTGGCTTTTATGTATTGTGATTGCCCAAGCAAGTTTCAGAGGATACTGAGTAAAAGTACCTTCTACATTTTCTTTTATTTCTTTTGTTTCCTCGTCAATAATGTACTTAATTTTCTCCCATTCAAGAGGTAATACATTAATTGGTTCATCATCACCTTTACAAATTACAGTAATTGCATCATCATCAATATTTGTAATAGTTCCAATTTTTCCATTATAAAATTCTTTCGCTGGATTTGGATCATTTTTCACAAACATTACCTGTGAGTTTATTTTTAGATGTAATTCGTAATTCGTTGGAAATGTATATTCGGGAAAGTTGCCTGTAACTTCTGCTTCAAATGTATGGATTTTTCCGGGCAAGCGATTCAACTTAGTATCATTTATTTGTTTTGCTTTATTATTGTGGGTTGTAAGAATGATATAACCTTCATTATCGGGATTGAAATTAGGTTTGTATCTTGCATTAAGATTTTTAATTACGTCATTATCAATTTTGTTGTCACGAATTTTATTTAAAAGATTAATGAAAAATTCATCTTTTTGTCGATAAACAAATTTCAATTCAATTGTAACATAACTTGTTTTTGAAAGAGCAATGCTGCTGAAGAAAAATGGCGTATTATAATATTGCAGTAGAAGGCGCGCTTCATCATCTTTTACAACAGGAGCAAGCTGTTGCAAATCTCCAATCAATAAAAGTTGAACACCGCCAAAAGGTAGATTTTTGCTTCTGAATCTACGTAAGGTATTATCAATACCATCAAGCAAATCGGCTCTTACCATACTAATTTCATCAATTATTAGTAAGTCCATGCTCCTGATAATATTTATTTTTTGTTTGCTAAAACGTTTAATTTTATTTTGTTTTTCATTATCCGTAGATCCGAATGTTTTATAATCAGGAAGTTGTGGTCCAAAAGAAAGTTGAAAAAAGGAATGAATTGTAACACCCGCAGCGTTTAGTGCTGCCACACCTGTTGGTGCCACAACAACTATTCGTTTTGAAGAATTATTTTTGAAATTATGCAAAAAGGTAGTTTTTCCTGTTCCAGCTTTTCCAGTGAGAAAAATATTCTTTCCGGTATATTGAACAAAATCATAGGCAAGTTGCAGTTGTGGATTGTTTTGAATATTCATATTGATGGAAATTGGCTTATAATATTCAGGCTTTAAAAATTAAAGACAAATTTACAAATTAGACTTTAAAGATACAAGATTTTAATAAAATGAATTTTGTAATTCATTAATGACATTTGCAGTTTGCTTGTTTATTTTCAAGCATTTGTAAAACAATTATCATATCTCTAAAAAACGTTATAGCGTTATTAAATATATATATAAAATTCTCTACAATAAAGTAATTTCTTTTGAAAGAACTTTTCTTTACAGAAATTATGCAAAAGATGAAACTTCTCCTGAAAGTGGTATTAATATAATGCTTGTTTACTTTGTCATAATGCTTTATGCATCAATGTTTGCATATTTAGCATTTTGTTCGATAAATTCTCTTCGTGGAGGAACTTCGTCGCCCATAAGCATTGAAAACACTCTGTCGGCCTCGGTACCACTTTCAATAGTAACCTGACGCAAAGTACGGAATTCAGGAGACATTGTTGTTATCCATAACTGTTCGGCATTCATTTCTCCTAAACCTTTATATCTCTGAATTGTTAATCCCTTTTCTGTTCCGTTTGGATTAAATTCCTTAGTTACACTAGCACGTTCGTCTTCTGTCCAGCAATATCTTGCTTCTTTTCCTTTTTTCAAAAGATAGAGTGGTGGAGTTGCGATGTAAACATATCCTTTTTCGATAAGTTCTTTCATATACCTGAAAAAGAAAGTTAATATCAATGTAGCAATATGACTTCCATCAACATCCGCATCCGTCATAATAATTATTTTATGATATCGTAATTTGATAAGGTTAAGTGCTTTGCTGTCTTCCTCTGTACCAATACTGACTCCAAGGGCAGTGAAGATGGTTTTAATTTCCTCGTTCTCAAATATCTTGTGAGGCATAGCTTTTTCTACATTTAATATTTTCCCTCTTAATGGTAGAATAGCCTGAAACTTACGATTTCTTCCTTGTTTAGCAGTTCCACCTGCAGAGTCGCCCTCCACAAAATATATCTCAGCTAATGAAGGATCTCGTTCCGAACAATCAGATAATTTTCCCGGTAATCCTGAACCGGATAGAACATTTTTCCTTTGAACTAATTCTCTGGCTTTTCTTGCTGCATGTCTTGCAGTAGCTGCCAGTATAACTTTGTTTACAATTATTTTTGCTTCTTTTGGATGCTCTTCAAGATAATTAGAAAGGTGTTCGCTTATCATTTGATCAACAGCTCCCATAACTTCCGAGTTACCGAGTTTTGTTTTTGTTTGTCCTTCAAATTGTGGTTCCTGAACTTTAACAGAAATAATTGCGGTTAAGCCTTCTCTAAAGTCATCACCATTAATATCAAATTTTAACTTTGAAAGCATGCCTGATTTGTCGGCATAGCTTTTTAATGTTCTTGTTAATCCTCTTCTGAAACCTGATAAATGTGTTCCTCCTTCGTGAGTATTAATATTATTAACATAAGAATGAAGGTTTTCTGCAAATGACGTATTGTACTGCATAGAAACTTCAACAGGAATGTTGTTTTTTTCTCCTTCAATACTAATTGGTTCAGGCATTAATGGATCGCGTGTTGCATCCAGATAATTAATAAAATCTTCAAGCCCTTTTTCTGAATAAAAAGTATCGGAAATATATTCGCCTGACTCATCTTTTTCGCGAAGGTCAATTATTTTTATAACAATACCTTTATTTAAGTATCCAAGTTCACGAAGTCTCGAAGTCAAAATACTATATTCATATTTTGTTACAATAAAAATGTCATCATCTGGCAAGAAAGTTATTTCGGTTCCGGTACGATCCGATTCTCCAATAGGTTTAACATCTTCCTGTGGTTTTCCGTAATGGTATTCCTGAAAATATTCTTTTCCGTCGCGATAAACTCTTGCTGTAAGTTTTTTGGAAAGAGCATTAACACAAGAAACGCCAACACCGTGTAATCCACCGGAAACTTTATAAGATCCTTTATCGAATTTACCACCGGCATGTAAAACAGTCATTACAACTTCTAAAGCCGATTTTTTTTCTTTTTTATGCATTTCTACAGGAATTCCTCTTCCGTTATCGAAAACTGTAATAGAGTTATTTTCGTTAATGGTAACTTCTATTTTGTCGCAATATCCTGCTAAAGCTTCATCAATTGAATTGTCAACAACTTCGTTTACTAAATGATGTAATCCTCTTGTACTTATGTCGCCAATGAACATTGCAGGTCGTTTCCTAACTGCTTCTAATCCTTCCAGAACTTGTATGTTTTCGGCATTGTAATTTTTTGCTCCTTCACTTTTTCCCTTGTCGGTCATATTCAATTAGTTAAGTGTATTTTTTTATGCTTTACAAAAGTAATTATTTTTTTGTAAAAAAGTGCATAAAATGCTAGTAAAATCAATGTTTTTATTAACATTTTAAAGTTGAATATTAAATTCATAAGTTGCTGAAATTCAGACAAAAGAAAAATGTTTAAAAAGCTATTTGCTTTTTGATGTTATTTGGATTGCTTTTATTGATGAATTATTGAAATTATTTACTAAAATGAGTAAGTTAAACCGCCCAGAAAATTAAATTTCTGTAAAGGATAATTGTCCCATTTTTTGTATTGAGAATTCATAACATTATTGAGATTTACAAATGCAGATAGTTTTTGTGAAAATTTGTATTCAGCACCAAAACTCAAATCTACCCAACCATCAATTTCTTTGGGAGTAATTTCTCCAACCTCCGGTCTGTTTGAGTACATTTTTGAATAAGCACCAAAAGAACCCTTAAGAATTAATTTTTCAAGAACTGTAACATTGAACCCGATTGATGCTTCTAATTGTGGTCTGTACCATGGTTGAAGCTCATTTCCCAATTCAAAATTGTAATAATCACCTTTAAGGATTATTCTTAAATTATCTTTGCTTTGATAAGAAACTTCACCTTGAACATGAATAATATCAGCAGTATCATAAACAAGTGAAAATTTATCAAGTAAAACTCCATTTGTGTCATTAACAAAAAATGGCATATTTTCGATTTTGGAGCTTGAAATCATAAAAGAATAATTGACAATATTTTCGATGTTTCCCATGATTCCTCCATAAACTTCAAATTTGTTTTTTGAATACTCAAGTGGCATAATTGACAAAATAAATGGATTTTGTTCGTAAAGAATTTTAAAGCTGTTTTTGTAGTGATTACCTTTTGTTCCAATATATGCAATCAAGCTTTTTGGCACAACTTCTACTTCAGCTTTAATAATTGGGAATAAACTTATATTTTTTGTTGTATCAAAAGGAACTGTTGTGTTTATTCCAAAATACACTCTGTATTTTCCAAATGTGGCTTTGATATATGGTTGTATTCTTGCAATCTGATCCATGTTTTCAGTAAGAGAATCTTTATTTATAAATGCATCAATTTCTGCAAGTACACCAAATCTTTGGATGTCTTTTGAATTAAATAATTCAAAATTAAAATTAATGTCTGTTTTAAAAAATACATTTTGTTCTGAAGTGCTGTAATAATCTGTCAGGTAGTAATAATTAAAGTCAAAGCTATGATTTAGTTTTCCTTTTTTATTATAATTACTGTTTAATCCAAGTTTTGCTTTGAACAATTGAAATCGCTGTTTAAATTTATCATCTTTCCAGTCAAGGGAATCAAATACATTTTGCTCGAGATTATAATAATGAACCACATCATGTTTGTAAAATAATTCTCCTGATAAAGTGTATTTTTTATAAAGTTTTTTAACCGATAAGCCTGCCAGGCTATTACTAAATGTACTTAGTGGATGATTCTTAATTTCACCCATTGAAGACAAGTGTTTCAGATGTACTCCAAGTGCAAATTTTTTGGATTGTAATGTGTTGGCAAAAAATTCCAGATAAGGTGTTTTGTAATTTCCAAAACCTATTTTAACATAATTACCAAGTAGTTTTTGCTTTAGTTCGCGGATTGTTCTTTCATGATCAATATCCTTTGGTTCGATGGTAGTCTTGGCTTTTGATGAAGTGATACTGTATGATAATTTTGGTATCTGTTTTTCAAGGTTATTAATAACAGGATTTGCATTTATCCTATATGCATCCTGAATGCTTGGCTTGTACAAGCCAATAATTGTTATCTCTTCGGTATGTTGTGGTTTTTGTGAATAAACAATATTTTGAGTTCCGATAAATGCAAACAGAACAATAAATATTTTGACTATGCTGATGTTTATATTCTTTTTTGTTGTCATTTTTAATTTAATATTTTAATTATTTTATTTTCTAAAATTAATTATCATAAATCCTGAAATCAACTAATACTTTGGATTTTTATTTTCTGCTTCTGACTTCTCCATTTCCAAAATTGTATTCAGTTTTTCCTGAGCTATTTTTATTAAGTCTTGCCCGTCGTAGTTTTCAATAATGCTGTTTAAGGTTTGTTTGGCTTGAAAAACATTATCTAAACCAATATATACATCGGATAGTAAAATGAAACTTTTTGCTACCCAATAACCGTATGAAGAGAATTGTTCTGTAAGTTCAAATATCAGTTTTTCGGATTCTTTAAAATTATCTTTTTCGTATTCGATAAAAGCAACATAATATTTGGCTTCGACGGCAATTTTGTTTTTTGTTAGTTTGCTGCAAATTACAAATTCGCGTTTTGCGTTATACATATCACTAAGCTCGAAATAAGATTTTCCAAGAAAATAATGTGCTTCGTGCATTTGTTCTTGAGTGATTTTTTCGTTCTTCAATAATTTGTTTGAAGCAATTATGGCAGCTTTATAATTATTTATCAGATAATTGCATTTCATCTGACCATCAAGAGCAATATTAATATTTGTATTATTTTCAGCGTATTCTTCTAGTTGAGAATAGTTTTCTAAAGCTGCGTCAAACATTTCGAATTTGAAATTAATTTTTGATAACTTCAGTAATGATTTTTCAGTAAAATGTGATTTAGGTTGATTAATAACGTACTCGTAATCTTGCAATGCCTGCGTTAGTGAATCTCTTTTGTATTCACAATCAGCTTTATAGTAATGAGCATTAAGCAAAAATGTCCCGAAATTAAATTTATCAATATAAGCTTTAAATGAGTTTATAGCTTTTTCGCAATTATTCGACATATATTGATTTTCGGCTGTGACATAAGTTATTGAGTCTTGCTCGCTCGAAGTAACATTTGTAAATGACAATCCTTCTGAATATTTAAAATATTCATCAACATTACCCAAATCAACATAAATACTTTGTAAACTGGCAAGAGCATTAATTGATTCTTGTGTTCCGGGGTAATTATCAATAACTTTTTTCAGGGCTTTTATAGCTTTAATGTTTTGATCATTGTTATAATAAATCAAACCTGTTTTTAAAAGAGAATTTTTTACATAATTACTTTTTGGATGTTTTTTAATCAGTTTATCAAAATAAACAAGAGCCCCTCTGTTGTCGTTTTGCAGTATGCTGCTTGTAGCCATCTCGTAAAGGGCATCATCAACCCAACGCGAACGCGGATAGTGTTTTGTTAAATGATTGAGAGTTGAAATTTTATCGTTAAATCTTGCCAATGCTCCCTGGGCAAGTCCTTTTTGATAAAGAGCATAATCAACATCAGCCAGATTCAATCTTAAAGCTTTATCAAAATTAATAACTGCATTATTAAAATCAGATTTAATGAAATAACAATCACCCAGTCGGAGATAAGAATCATTAACAAGTTTAGTGTTTTCATTAGATTTGTTTGAGATAAATTTTTTAAAATAATTTATTGCTTCATTGTAATCTTCCTTTTTAAAGTAAGTGTATGCAAGATTATAATATGCTGAATTATATGTTTGTAATCTTGATGCATTTTTCATATTCAAAAATGCCTTGAAATATTTTATGGCACCCCAATAATTAGAAGTTTTGTAAAAAGCATCTCCCATCCAGTAATTTGCACTGGCTTTAATATTTTGGTTATAATTAGAAGCGCTGGCTTTTTTAAATAATTCTATTGCTTCTTCTAATTTATTATTGTTAAAAAGCTCAACACCACGGTAAAAGGTGATTTTTTGATATGCACTTTTTAAATTTTCGTTTTTATTTTCAATTTTTTCAATAGAAACTAATGCTTCTTTATAATTACTTGTTGATAAAAATAATTGCACAAGATATGTGTATGCTTCAGGTAATCTTTCCGAATTTGGATATTTTTTTATGTATTCTTCGAGTAGTCTTATAGCTTCGTTGTATGGGTCGTTTGATACTTCTATACTTAATTTTGCGTAATTGAAAAGGGCATCTTCCTGTATGTTTTTATTGAAATCGAGTTTGTATGCAGAAAGAAATGCGCTGCTTGCAAATTTTTTCTGGTCTGTTTTGATATAACAATCGGCCAAATGGTAATAAGCACTTTGAGTTAGTTCATCATCTTTGGATATTACTTTCTGAAAATATCGAATTGCATTATTAAAATTTCCATTTCTGAAATAAGAAAAAGCAATTTGGTAGTTATCATCTCTTGACAAAGATCTTTTCGCCCTGTTTTCAAAATATTCGTAATAATCTATAGAGCTCACAAAATCATTGAGTTGGAAATATGCATTACCAATTATTCTTGCAAGTTCGACTTTATTATTTTTTTGGGCTTTTTTAAATAATGCCGGAGCATCTTTTGTTATTTTTTCAAAATTTCCTTTATGATGATATATGTGAATGATATAAAAAGGAATGACTTTTTTGTACATTTTGTCATTTTCAAGCTCCTGAAATCCTTTTAGTGCTGTATCATAATCCCCTTCTAAATAGGCAATATGCGAATAATAATATTTTGCTTGTGTTTGATATTCCGATTTATTATTTTTTATCGAAGCAAAAGCACTTTTTGCGTTTGGAAAATCTTTTTTATTAAGATAGCAAAATCCGGATTTAAAATAATATTCAGTTCTTTCTTTTCGTGATAGATTCCGAATATTTGTCTTTTTTAATGACCGTAATGCATCTCGATAATCTCTTTCTCTGAATTGCAATCTACCAAGTTGAAAATATGCTCTGGGTATTTGTGCGTTAGCCGGATAATCGACAATAAATTTATTCAATTTATATAAAGCATCATCATTTCTTAATTCAAGTGCGCAAATAGCAGCATAATATTCAGAAGTTGCTTTTATCTCTGAAATATCATTTTTTACTGAGTTTATTACGTGCGTAAATGCATTTTGAGCTGCTCCGTATTTTTGCTTATTGAATAATTCCATACCGAGTTTATATTCTTTTTCCTGATACTCTTGTATGCCACTTTGCTGAGCAGATAAAATCCCGGAATATCCTGTAAATACTACAAAAACAAACGAAATTATAAAATATTTGATCTTCATTAGATTTATGTTTTTTATTGATTTTATTTTATTTACTATTTATTACTATTTATTGAAATTAATTCTATTTTTCTTCTAAACTAAAAAAAAGGAGTTTCAAAAAACTGAAATTAACAGATCAATAAAATAGATTTCTCCCTACAGTTGAAAATAATAAAAACTAAAAATAGTAATTTGTTTGTCACAATAATTCTTGTTAATATCAACTTATCAACACACAAACTTTAATAAATATAAACGGAACAAATTTCGAGATATTTTAAAAAGACCTGAAATATGCGATGAAAAAATGCTGGTTGCTGGATGTTAGTACATGAACTGCCAAGCACCATCATGGTGCTAAGCGAATAATAAAAAGCTCAAAACTTCGCTTTATTTTAAATTTATAGTTATTTTAAATTTAAAATTATGCGTACAAATACCTTTTTATTTTTTTAGTTGCAGTTCGTTCGAAAGGTGTTGTTTGTTCAATAACAAGTTGAATTCTTGAAAATTTATTTACATGTGCATTAATATGCAAGTGAAGTTCGTTTAAAAGTTCTTTCTTTTTTTCTTCAAAATATTGTCTGGCATCTTCTTTCAAAACATTGAAACGGTTTTCAATATCTTCATAATTCAGGTGAACCAGAGCTACAATTTTACCTTTTTTCTCAATAACTAAAGACTCAACAACATCTTTAAAATTATTTATTATTGATTCAATATCTTCGGGATAAATATTTTCGCCACTAGGACCAACAATCATACTTTTCGATCTTCCCTTAATAAATAAATATCCTTTTTTATCAAAGGTAGCAAGGTCGCCGGTTTTAAACCAACCATCTTTTGTAAAAACTTCTTTAGTAAGTTTTGCTTCACGATAGTATCCCATCATAATATTGTTTCCTTTTGCAAGAATTTCTCCTTCGCCGGTTTTCGAATCAACATTATCGAGTTTTAATTTAACACCATGCATAGTAAGACCTGTAGAACGATACTTGAAAGTTTGTGGGTTAAAACCTGCAAGCATAGGAGCAGTTTCTGTTAATCCATAACCAACAGCATATGGAAATTTCCCTTCTATTAAAAATCTTTCTACAACTGCATCGAGTTTAGCACCTCCAACACCAAAAAATTTTACATTCCCACCAAATGTTTTCTTTAGTTTTTTTCCGGCAAGGTAATGGAATAATTTCCTTGTTGGAGAAAATGAATAAAGCGTTCTCATAACAGGACTTCCTGTAAATTTCGGTCTTACACTTTTCTGGTATATTTTTTCTATAACCATTGGAACACTGAGTATTATACTCGGTTTTACTTTTGCCAAAGCCGGTAATAAAACACTTGCTGTTGGTGGTTTTCGTAAATAAAATATCGAAGCTCCATTTAATATTGGGAGCAAAAAGCCAAGTGTATTTTCATAAGTATGCGATAGCGGTAAGATAGAAAGAAATTTATCAGTTTCTACAATATCCTGAATAGACTGAACATCCACTACATTAGAAGCTAGATTTTTATGAGATAGCATTACACCCTTTGATTTTCCTGTTGTACCGGATGTATAAATTATTGTTGCTAGATCATTTTCTCTGATTTTATGTGTATATTTAAAATCAGCTTTAGCAGGGATTGATGATTCAATTTGTTCAAGTTGGTCTTTTTGTGTGTTTTCAGGAATTATTCCAAAATTATCAAGTAAAATACTTGTTTTTATTTTATTATTGATTTCTGTGATTTTTGGATATAAATCTTTTGAAATAAAAATTATTTTTGCACCGGAGTGTTCAAGAATATTTTCTATTTCTTTTTTGCTGAAATCCGGTAGAATAGGAACAACAGTAGTTCCTAACATAGAAATACCAAAATATGCAATACCCCAGTTAGGCATATTTGCGCTTAATATTGCAACTTTATCTTCAGCTTTAATTCCAAGATTATTAAGAAAACCGGAAACTCTATTAACATTATTATAGAATTGAGAATATGTTATAGCTTTTTCCTCAACAAATGACATAACATTATTGTTAGGAAATTTTTTATAACTCTGATCAAGCAATGCTTTCAAAGTTAATTCTTTTAATTCTTGCATGTTGTCTTAGGTTTAATAAAAAACAAAAGTAAAGTATTTTTTATTATAAATTGATTTTGAGTATTTTTTTGTAAAAATAGTTATGCACTGCAACAGATATTTAATAATTTTGTAAATTTGTTCCTCATTATTATAAGTGAGATGCACATGGATATTTCAACGATTTAATACCAATCGAAAAATAAATTTTTCAATAATCTATTTAATTATTGATTAATATTTTATCTATTTTGCAACACTTAGAATGTTATCATTGTAGAATAACATATTTATCAAAACCCACTTGATGAAAACCCTTTTCTTAAAATTATCAATTTTAATTATAATTGAAATTGCAGATATAAAAAACCCGCTTAGCGCCTTGGAGGCGCTTAGCGGATGATTCAAAAAATTGTATGTAAATCCAACAAAAAGGATATTTAATATTTCAATGTAAGAGTGAGAAGCGGGCAAAGTGTTGTTGGGAGTGAAAAAGTGGTGGTGAATTAAATCAATTATCAAAATAAACAAAAAAATACGATCCTATAAGCGGGATTCTGTATCCACCAAATGATGGTTTCTATCATTTATCTTGGTTTACCGTTGCCGGCAAACTCTAAGCAGTCAACCCCCCGAGATTGGACGAGCAGCCCTATTTTTCGAATAAACGAAAATCCCCGGTATATTTGACCTTTCAACCCATAAGGTTTACCCATCGCAACAGTTACCTGCTGCAATCGTGAGCTCTTACCTCACGTTTTCACCCTTATCCGCCTGAGGCGGACGGTTATTTTCTGCGGCACTTGCTGTTCCCACCAATGGCGAGACCTTCCCGTTAAGAAGTATGGTGCTCTGTGTTGTCCCGACTTTCCTCTACAAAAAAAATTGCAGCGATAGAACGGATCGTATTTTTTGCAAAGATAATAAAAATGGAGTGATGGAGTGATGGACTTTCTATGTTATCCATAAGACTAGAGTATCTGTAAAAATATTTTAGGAAATTTAAAATATAATTTATTGAAAGTTTTGAATAAAAATTAATTTTTTGTAACTTTGAATACAAAATTTATTTCATGCTAAATGAAAGGAGAGAAAATGGATACTAAATTTTTATGCCCATACTGCAGAAGTCTATTAAATTTAGACGGGAATATTATTTTAACTGCAGAAACCCAAAAGGGTAAAAAAGGCTTAGTATTGTTACATCAGGAAGTTGGAAACTATTCTGCTCTCCATGATCCATCTTTTAATCTTAAAAAAAATGAAAAAGTAGATTTTTTCTGCCCTGTGTGTCATGAATCCTTACAATATGACAAAAACAAAAATTTAGTAAAAATAATAATGAAAGAAGAAAATAATGAATCAATTATTTTGTTTTCAAATATTTATGGTGAAAAATGCACTTATGTAATCCAAGATAAGGATATGAAATCTTATGGCGAAAGTGTTAAAAAATATACTAATCCCGATTGGTTTTTAGATACCTAATTATTGTTTTTTTTTCACCAAAAGTATTTTATTGGTTTTTCTGAAAAACCTGTTAATACTTCAGATTTTTTCGCTAAATATATAGTCCAAAAAATTAATACTGCATGCAATATTTTGTTTTGTACATTTGACGAAAATAAATTTTTCTCAAGATGATGTATATATTTATTTTATTAGGTTTGATGGGTGGTTACGAAATTATTATTATTGCAGTGATAGTTTTGATATTGTTTGGAGGGAAAAAAATACCGGAACTTATGAAGGGATTGGGTAAGGGAATGAAGGAATTTAAGAATGCCACAAATGATTCTGAAATCAAAAAAGATGTTGACGAAATTTCTTCGGAAATAAAGGATGTTTCATCTAAAGTAAAAGATATTACTTATTTAGGGAAAAAAAAGATGAAATGATAAAATGCTTAAATGATAAAGTAAATTATATACCCTTTTATGTATTTTCGCACTTCCAATAAAATATAAGCTGGACTATTTCTATTTTGTAAAAATATGATTGAATATCAATGAAAGACCTAAGTGTAGGAAAAGAAAGTACGCAAATTTTAAAGTTTGCTTTGCCAATGTTACTCGGTAATGTCTTTCAGCAATTATATAATGTTGTTGATAGTATTATTGTAGGTAATTTTATTGGCAAAGAAGCACTTGCTGCTGTTGGGGCTTCCTTTCCAATTATTTTTACTTTAATCTCTTTAATAATTGGTATTGCAACAGGTTTTACAATAATTATTGCGCAATATTTTGGTGCAAAAGATATAGGAAAAGTAAAACGAACTATTGATACGCTTTACATTTTTCTGTTTTTCGCATCAATTATTGTTAGTGCTTTGGGAATTTTCTTTGCTGAAGAAATATTTCAACTTATTAAAATGCCCGCAGAAACTATTCCTGATGCTAAGATTTATCTCACTATATATATGTCGGGCTTAGTTTTGTTTTTTGGATTTAGTGGTACGAGTGCTATTTTAAGAGGACTTGGCGATTCAAAAACTCCACTTTATTTTATGATATTTTCAACAGTTTCAAATATTATTTTGGATTTGTTATTTGTTATTGTCTTTAAACTTGGTGTTTCAGGAGTGGCTTTTGCTACTTTGATATCGCAGGGAGCCGCATTTATTGGTGCAATAATTTATCTTAATCGAACTCATGAAGTAATAAATTTGTCGTGGAGAAAACTTAATTTCGACAAACTAATATTTAAAAAAGGTATTCACATAGGATTTCCGATCGGTTTTCAGCAAATGTTTGTTTCTTTGGGAATGATGGTAATGTTTTGGTTGGTTAATCCTTTTGGAACCAATGCAACTGCTGCATATAGTGTTGCGTTTAGAATTAATTCTTTTGTCTCGTTACCGGCAATGAATTTTGCTACTGCTCTCTCTACTTTTGTAAGTCAGAATCTCGGTGCCAACAAGCCGGAAAGAGTTAAAAGGGGATTGCTGGCAACCCTGAAAATGACTGCATTATTTGCAATTTCAATGAGTATTTTATCACTTATTTTTCGCCATCAAATTATGAGTTTATTTACTCCCGATACTGAAGTTATTAAAATAGGTGTTGATTTTCTTTATATTGTCGGGTGGTTTTATGTAATCTTTTCAACAATGTTTGTGATAGGGGGTGTGATGCGTGGAGCCGGTGATACATTTATTCCAATGATAATTACTTTTATTTCATTGTGGATTGTAAGAGTGCCGCTTTGTTATTATCTCTCACAGAAATTTGGTATTAGCGGTGTTTGGATTGGAATGCCATTTGCATGGTTCGTTGGATTAGTGCTTTCATATTTATATTACCTTTCGGGAAGATGGAAGACAAAGGTGGTAGTTAAAATTTAGGATTAAAAATTTTAAAATTAAGGTTTGTATGATTCTATTTTTTTATATTATTAGATTTGTATTTCAAAACTTTATAAATAATTAGTGCATAGGATAAAATAAAATTTTAGGTACTCCAAGCTCAAAGCACTCGTAAGAGTTTTATTTCTAATAAAATTCGTATTTATATTTTAAATTATAATTCTGATTTATCCCCATACCATGCATATCGATAAAAGTTTTTGATTCCAGAATATTCCCATCGTTATCATATTGTCTTTCAACTCTGCTGTTTATCTCGTCATTGGCGTTAACTTCTTCCTGAATTATAGTATTGTCATTTTTATCGTAATTAAGATGAGTTATTGAGATACCTCTTCCATCCTCATCAATGCTTTTAATTGCTCTGTTTTTTTTATCAAAAGAATATGAGCTTTTTTGTATAAGCTGTTCGTTCGAATTATATTTAAGGCTTTTTATTCTGTTACCATTTTCATCATATTCACTTACAATTTTAAAATTATTGTATTTATCATCTTCATGATTTGAATATTCTAAAATATTACCCTTTTCATCATATTTATAATCAAGTTTTTCTATCAGCTTTTCATTTTCATTAAAAATTTCTTTTTTAATTAATTTGTTGTTTTTGTAAGCAAATTTTTCACTTGACTCAATATAACCTTCATCATCTGTTAAAACTTTGGAAACAACATTTTTTTCATTATCATATTTATATGAAAGAGTGTCAACAGAACCATCAAGGTAATGAGTATATTCAAATTTTAATGTTTCGTCATCATTTCTTTCATAAGTTTTACGTTCTGCAAGTTCCTCACCTTCATCATAATAAACTTCTTCTTTTAGATGTGACTTTTCGTTGAATGTTCTTATAATTTTTTCTGCAACTGCTCCAAATGGATCATAATTAATTTCCAAAGTAATATTACCTTCTTCGTTAATTTCTTTGTAGCTGTAATTTCGTTCCTTGATGTTTAGTTCTTCTGAGTTAATATTTTCTATTACGATATCAATTTTAAAAATGGATTCGGTTTTAATTTGTTTATTCATAAAAAAATGATTTCAAATATTATTATTAATTTTATGCATTCTAATTTTAAAAAATATTTACAAACTTAACAATTTTATACTATGAAAAAATTAAGCATAATATTTATTCTGTTTTTATTTGTAGCTTTAAGTGGCTGCAAATATACATCACAGATTAATTATCCTGAGACAAAAAAATGTGATACTGTTGACGAATATTTCGGACACAAAGTAGCCGATCCTTATCGTTGGTTAGAAGACGATAATTCGGAAGAGACCGCACTATGGGTAAAAGCCGAGAATGAAATCACTTTTGATTATCTTTCAAAAATTCCTTTCAGAGAAAAAATTAAAGAAAGACTTACTGAAATTTGGAACTATCCAAAATATAGAGTTCCTTTTAAAAAAGGTGATAATTATTTCTTTTTCAAGAATGACGGACTTCAAAATCAAGATGTTTTATACATACAACCCGATCTTGATTCAGAACCTAAAATGTTGCTTGACCCTAATACTTTTTCGGAGGATGGTACAATAGCACTTTCAAATCTTGGCATTTCAAAAGATGGAAAAATATTGGCTTATAGTACTTCCGAAGGTGGGTCCGACTGGAAGGAAATTTATGTAATGAATATTGAAACCGGTGAAAAATACATTGACCATCTGGAATGGATAAAATTTTCAGGAATATCCTGGTATAAGAACGGCTTCTTTTATAGTCGCTATAATAAACCTGATGAAGGTGATGAGTTAAAAGATAAAAATGAATTTCATAAAGTTTTCTATCATAAAATCGGTGATGTTCAGGCAAAAGATAAACTGATTTATTCTAATAAAGATTTCCCGTTAAGAAATTATTATGCCGGTGTTACCGAAGATGAGAAATTTTTAATTATATCAGAATCAGAAGCTACAAGTGGAAATACTGTTTATGTAAAAGATCTGACAAAAAAAGGAAACACTTATTATAAAATCGGTAATGGTTTTGATTATCAATATAATATTATTGAAAATATTGGTGATAAACTTTTGGTGATGACAAATTTTAATGCACCAAAAAATCAATTAGTAATTATTGATCCGAATAATCCTACTCCTGAAAAGTGGAATACTATTATTCCTGAAAAAGAAGAAGTTCTCAGATCAATTCAATTAATAGGTGGAAAAATATTTGCTACATATATGAAAGATGCCACCAGCAAAGCATACATCTATGATATGAAAGGCGAATTAATTGAAGAAATGAAAATTCCAGGAATCGGAACTTTGTATGGCTTAAACGGCAAAAAGGATGAAAGTGTTGCTTTCTTTGGTTTTACTTCTTTTACATTTCCATCAACAGTATTTAAATATGATGTTGACAAAAATGATTTTGAAGTCTATAAAAAACCTGAAATTGATTTCGATGCAGAGCAATATTCTACAAGTCAGGTTTTTTACAAAAGTAAAGATGGTACAGAAATACCTATGTTTATTATTCATAAAAAAGATGTTAAAATGGATGGATCAAATCCAACACTTTTATACGGATATGGTGGATTTAATATTAGTATGACACCGAGTTTTAGTGTAAGTCGTTTAATTTTTCTTGAGAAAGGTGGAATTTATGTGATGGCAAACTTGAGAGGTGGAGGAGAATATGGTGAAGAATGGCATGATGCAGGAACAAAGCTTAACAAACAAAATGTTTTTGACGACTTTATTGCTGCTGCAGAATATCTTATTGATAATGGATATACTTCGTCAGAGAAACTTGCTATTATGGGTGGCTCAAATGGAGGCTTGCTTGTAGGTGCATGCATGACTCAACGTCCTGAATTATATAAAGTTGCTTTACCTTTTGTTGGTGTGATGGACATGCTGCGTTATCATAAATTTACTATTGGCTGGGCATGGGCAGGCGATTATGGAACAAGTGAAGAGAGCGAAGAAATGTTTAGTTACCTTTACGGATATTCACCTGTTCATACAATAAAAGAAGGAGTGAATTATCCTGCAACATTAGTAATTACAGCCGATCATGATGATAGGGTTGTTCCCGCCCACTCTTTTAAATATATGGCAACTTTACAGGAAAAAACTCTTGGAAAAAACCCAGCCCTTATACGTATTGAAACACGGGCAGGACACGGAGCAGGAAAACCTACCTCAAAACGTATTGAAGAAACTACTGATGTTTACTCATTTATGATGTATAATTTAGGAATGGAATACTAGATATCTTAACCGTAGTACGACTTAAAGTCGTGCTACGGATTTGGAGTTCTACAAACCCTCTAAGAGCCTTCGAGGCTCCAATTATTATAAATTGCAAATCCTCCAGATTTTTAAAATCTGGAGGATTTTTTTTGGTACTTACTTCAATTATAATTTAGACTTATTGTACAAAATTCAGGCTTAAGCTATCTGAATTGTACGTGTCTATTAGTTTTGAGACATATCAAAGTTTATAAAAAAATCTTTTTATACCATAATCACTTTTCATCAGGGAATTTCTCCGGTGGTCCGAAATCAGGATTAGTTAAAAACTCTTCATCTCTGAGTGTTTGAATAAATGCTTTCAGGTTTGCTTTTTCTTGTGGTGTTAGTTGAACACCCTGATCATTTATGTGGTGCATAAGTGGGTTAACATAAGGAGACCAAACCAAATCATGCGAATAAAAATTTATAACATCGTCTAAAGTAGCAAATCTTCCGTCGTGCATGTACGGGCCTGTCAATTCAATATTTCTTAATGTTGTGGCTTTGTAGGCTCCAAGATCCATAGGATCATCACTTACATGATAGCGGTCTCGCGGGTCTTCATATTCTCCTGTAAAAAGTGAATCTTTTCCGTTATTATAATAAAGATGGGTTGTAAATAATGGATTTCCAAAACCTCCATGACAATGAAAACAATCAGCTCCTTCTTCAGTAGTAAAAAGAACAAATCCGCTTAATTCGGATTGAGTAAGCTGTACTTCGCCCCTCATATATTTGTCGAATTTTGAATTGGCTGAGATAAGTGTCCTGACAAACTGCGCAATTGCACGATTCATATTCTTAACAGTAACTGTTTCGGAACCAAAAGCTTTTTTAAATAATTCGGGATAACCTGGTATATTTTGTATTACTTCTTTTGCAAGATTTGTGTCGCTGTTCATCTCATGTTCTGCAACAATACCCATCCAAACAAGAGCTTCGATATTTTTGAAGTTTGGGTTGGGGTTATCTTTAGAAATAATTCCATTCCAAAGATACCCATAGGAATTCCAAACGAGATTTATCATAGGAAGCATTACATGAGGAGTTGGTTTTCCTGTGATACCATGAGTAAAACCACCGATGTATTCAGGATGATTAACACCACATTCAAAAGAGTTTGCCTGAATATGACAAGTTGCACAACTCATCAAAGAATCTGGATGTGTTCTTCCTGACATTCGTCCGTCATAAAATAATAATCTTCCGAGTTCAATGCCCTCAACTGTCATTGGGTTATCTTCAGGAATGTTGAGTATTGTTGGAAAGCCATAAGGAATCTCTATTTGATAGGGGGTTGCTTGAAATGGTTCTGGTTCTGGTTTGTCCTCTCCACACGAAATTATCAATAATAATATTATTGAAATTGATAAATATTTTATTTGATTATTAAATTTCATAACTTAAAACTTAACAGTAAATACATCATGTCCGTTTTCACATGCTACGTTCATAGCTTCCTGATTTTGCATAATATAACCTTTCCAAATATTGTGGTCGTATATATGTGGCGATTCAAACCATTTTTCAATATTCATGATAAATGAAATGCTTTTAGTGGTGTTTTCCTGAAGCTCAAAAGAAGAATTCGGCAAAACTACTTTATAAGCATTGTGAACAAAATCTATTATTGAATCAGGGTAACTATAATAGATTTGCCCAATTCCCATGTGAAAATCAAAAGGCGAAATTTGCTGATTTTCATCTAACCACTTTCCGTTTAATTTCAAATAATGATACCCGCCACCCAAAAACTCTGGCCAAAACATATCTCGCTCGGGAGGATTTGGAAACATAAACGAATGATTTTTTTCTTCAATGAATCCGAAAGTAAAAGAAATATTTTCGTATTCACCTGCCGGAATATTATCAAATACTTCCCATTTATGTGATGTTGGAATATCCGTGTCAACATAATGAATTTCTTTCCAATCATCAATTAAAAACTCCGAACCATTTGAGTTATGTAAAATAACGTCAGAAATAAAAAACTGAATTTCATTAACCATATAATGATTTCCGGCTTCGTTTATATACATCATTGTATCAAAATTTTGATCTTCACCATTATTTTTAAAATCAAAATTTATTATAATATGTTGTTCAATTTCAGGTGGATCTGGCTTTTCATTACATGAAAAAAAAGTAAAGAAAACGAGGATTAGAAGAGTTGTATTTATTATGTTCTTACTCATATTCTTTAGTTTAAATTTTCATACATCCGCTTAGCGCCTTGGAGGCGCTAAGCGGTTTCATTATTTAACTCCAAACTCCAAACTCCAAACTTTCTTTAATAAGGAATCGTTCCCGAGACCGTTACAAAATTCAAAGTATCGTATTTACTTGATGCTTGTTTAAATAATTTTTTATCAACAAGAATCTGAACATTTATTTCAGAAGAAATATCGTTGTAGATAGCTGAAACATAAACAATGTCGCCTTGCTTGCAGGTAAATGAATACGACCAATTATCTTCTGCACTCGAAGTGCTGATGTCCTTTTTGATTAAAGTTCTGTTTTTATCTCGATAAGTTACATTAAAACCTGATTCGCAATTAGAAATCAAATAACTTACTTGTTTTTCTTCATCGAACTTTTCACAAGCACTCATTAATAAAATAACTAAAATAAATAAAAAATATTTTTTCACAACTCAAATTTTAAATATTAAAAACAAGGTTAATATAAACAACGCGACCGGGTTCGTAAAGAGCTTGACTGCTGCCGATTATTTTTCTGTTCAGATGTTCGTAATAAGCTTTATCAAAAATATTATTTACACCCGTAATTATCTGTAAATTATCATTATATTTAAAATTGCATTTAAAACCTGCAATAATAAATCCCGGAGTTTTTTGTTCTTCAAAAGCTTCAGAAAAATTATTTTGAGAAGCAACTAACCGAAGATCAAATTCTGGAATTATTCTATTATCAAAAAATTTATAATAAGCAATAAGATTTGATTCAAAAGGTGGAATTTCTTGTAAAGGATCATTTTTTAGCACTTCCTGACCAACCACCTGATTGTTTTCAATTATGTATTTTGTAGCTGACGGATTTATTCCTTTAGTAATGGAAGCATTTACATTAAATCCGAAATTATTTATTAGTGGTGAAGAATATGAAAACTCAAATCCATATAAATAAACATAATCAAGATTAATAAATTTCTTAACTCCCACAACCCATGCTGTTTGTGGTTTTATTATTGATGGTGGAACAGATTCAGCGGAAATATAATCACTTACATAAGAAAAGAAAGTGCTGAAAATTGCATTTCCCCGTTTTTCATTTTTATATTTTAACTCTAAATCCAATTCGTTATTTGCTTCAGGTAGTAATTCGGGATTTCCGAGATAATCGTAATCATCGTAACCAATTGGGAGCAAAATTATATAACGCTCAGTCATGTCGGGACTTCGCACTCCTCTGCCGAAAGCAAATCCTACGGAAATTTCTTTAGACAGATTTTGATTTGCTCCTGCACTAAAACTAAAATTTGTAAATTCCGAATCTACATCAGAATTTAAATACATCGGAATACCCATCATATTATTCAACTCAAGAACATTTGATGATGCAGTATTTCTATCGAGTCGCATTGAAAATGTTAGATTCGTATTATTGAATTTTTGAGAATATTCAGTAAAAATTCCAAAATTTGAAATCCAAGCATCATCCCAGAGTTTTTCGTTCTTGACAGGAAGATTCGGTTGAAGAATGAAATATTTATCACGATCGCCATCTTTTGTAATATTTTCAAAATCAGTTCCAAAAATCAAATTACCTTTTCCGATATTCAAATCTGTTGATGCCCTATAACCGAAATTTTTCGCATTGATAACAGAAATCGCAACTACAGTATCAGAAAACGAACGGTTTTTATTGTCCATAACATGATCTACTTCGGAGTGATACACTTTGAAATCTATTTTTTTTAATGTTTTATTATTAAAATTTCCTGAATAATTAAGTGAATAAACTTTTGTGTCATCAGTTCTTTCATCCATTGGTAGCGCAGGAAAACTAATATTTCTTCCATAAGATCTTCCGAAAGAAAGACTTATATCATGGTTTTTGAAAGGAGAAAAACCTGCGGTTGTCGAATAATTATATTTATCGAGTTCAGAACTTATTTCTTCACCATCGCCTGTTTTATAATTACCATATTTACTTTTGTTTCCTGACAAGATAAAATAGAAATCCTTATTTCCACCCTTAATAGAGAGATGGTCTTTGTTGCCATTCCAGTTGCTTTCGAAACGTTTTATTGCAGTCACTGCCGTTTTGAATTTGAAATTATTTGGTGGTTTTTTTCTTATAATATTTATTACTCCTCCAAAATTTGTTCCGTATTTTAGCGCATAAGGTCCTTTTAAAATTTCAATTTTCTCAACATCATTAATATCAACATGAGAAATGGCAGGGTCCATGCGATTTGGGCATCCTCCTTCAATTCTAACTCCCCCATCAATTGTAACATTTAGCTGCGTGCTTTTAAATCCTCGCATTACAGGGTCAACATTTGTTCCTCCTTTTCTGATTACTGAAATATTTGGTTTCGATTGTAGAGTTTTTGCAATGTCTTGATTTGGAGATTTTAATAACTCAAATTTACTGATGCTTTCAATTTTTATCGGGTGATTATTTTTTTCAGATAACTTGATAATTTCAAATTCATTCAAGTTTTTTATATTTCTTTTTAAATATATTTTTAAAACTAAAGTTTCATTTTCATTGATTTCAATTTTCTCGATTTTTTCAGAATAACTTATATGAGTGAATGTTAAAGTGTATGAACCTTTATTAATTTCAGGGAAAATGAAATTGCCATTTTTATCTGAAATAGTTATTGTATTGTCCGGATTAATAATTATGGTTACATCAGAAATTTCTTTATTTGAATCTATATCCACAACTTTACCTTTTATGTTAGAAGCCGATTGTGAATAAGTTAGATTATGAAAACCGATTATTACACAAAATAAGATTAATATTTTAACATTTACTTTTTTAAACATTTGTTATATGATTTTATAATTTCAAAATTAATGATAAATTTAATTGATTTCTGCTAAAGTAAAAATAAATGTTTTAAAAATTAGTGGTATTTGGTTTTATGTGGTTTTGGTTTAAGCTTGTTGAAAATTTGCTAAGCACATTCAAGATGCTAATCGTATATAGTTTTTTGCCATCGCAGGTGTAACAAACATAGTATTAGGCTGGTTGATTGATTGTTTGTCACCCTCAAGCATTTCTGCTGAGAAAATATCCAGGAATGAAACATTTGCAAAAATTAATTCGTTACAATTTATTTTAGCATCACCAATATAAATATCTTCAACATAATGAATATTATAAGAAATGGTATGCGACGGCAACTTCAGGGAAATCATTCAATACATCATCAAAACAAGCAAAAGTATTGGCATTGTAGCTGCCATCTCCCTAAAGTGAAATAATGCGGTAACTGTTTTCTCCATCGCTTATGTAATTGTTGAAACTAAAATGATAATTGGTAAATAAAAGTATGGCCAGGCAAACTGCAATTGCAATACCGAAACCTGTTATGTTTATTAAAGAATAAACTTAAAAAGTTAATAAGCGTTTTAAACCGATATTTACGTATTGTTTTATAATTATCTATTTAAATGTTTTTAAATCGAAAAAGTTATAATATTTACTTTTCCAAGCTTACTCATACCGTAAAGCTTCTACCGGATTTCTTCGTGCAGACCTAAAGGTTAATCCACTTACTGTAAGTAGTACAATGACTAATGAGATTATGCCTGCTAAAACAAATACCCACCAATTTAGTGTAGTTTTATATGCGAAACTTTCCAACCATTTATTCATACTATAATATGCAATTGGAGTAGCTATTATAAAGGATATGCCCATCCATTTTATAAAACTAATATTTAGCATTTGCATGATTTCAGAGACCTTTGCACCATTTACTTTCCGAATGCCAATTTCTTTGGTTCTACTAGTCATCATAAAAGAAGCCATTCCGAGCAAACCCATACTGGCCAGAAAAATAGCTAATGCCGCAAAGAATCCCATGAGTTGAAAAGTCTTATTGTCTTTTTGATAGCGTTGTTCCAGAATTTGTTCCAAAAAAGTAAATTCAATAACCTCATCGGGATAAATACTTTCGCAAATTTCTGTAAGGGTATTTTTTGAGTTTGCAATATCCGAAGGCTTCACTTTAACAATAAGATGATAAGCATCTGGATAATTGATTAGAAAAACGGCTGGCTTCACTTTATTGTAAAGCGTTTCAAAGTTAATGTCGTCGATAATTCCAACTACTTTTCTGTATGAACTTGGCCAGTTGCATTTTATGGTCTGTCCTAAAGGATCTCCTTCTAAACCCATTAGGGCAACAGCAGCCTTGTTCAGGATAATAGACTCAGTGGCATCTGTTTTAAATTCATCGGAAAATAATCGCCCTTTAATTGGTTTAATACCCAATGTTCTAAAATAATCAAAGTTAACATGCACATAAGGAATTAAGATGGATTTTTCTTGACCCTCTGGCAAAACATAGCTTTGATTACCGAGCGAACCGGAAGGAATCCGACTAGCAACCGAAACACTGGAAACAAAACTTTGCTGAAGCAAAGCATGCTTTAAAGTGTTGTATTTAGCCTCATCACCAAAATCGAAAATTGTAGTAAGCACAGCTTCTTTATCAAAACCTAGATCTTTATCTTGTAAAAAACTAATTTGACGGAACATAATCAAAGAACTGGCAATTAGAACTATGACTATTGTAAACTGAGCACCCACTAATATTTTCTTTATTTGGAAGCCGGTACCAATGCCGCTATTAGATGATCTCAACACTTTAGTTGGACTATAAGAAGACAAAACAAAAGCAGGATACCATCCCGCAAGAAGACTCGTAATCAACATCAAACCTACTAGGCTTAACAGAATATTCGGATTGGTAAGTAAGGAGAATGTCAATGCTTTTCCTGAGATTTCGTTAAACAGTGGCAAACTAAACCATACCAGAATTAGAGAAATACAAAACGAAATAAAAAACACTAACATCGATTCAGAAATATATTGCATAGCCAACTGTTTACGTGAGGCTCCAAATGTTTTTCTAATGCCAATTTCTGTAACTCGTGTTGTAGCATTGGCTGTGAATAAATTTACATAATTAAAACTAGCGATAAGTAAAATCAGTAAGCCAATGGCTGAAAAAATCAACACATAAGTAATACTGTTTTGTGGTTGAATATCACCTAGAAAATGTGAGGAATACAGGTGAATATCTTTTATGTTTTGTAAGGTAAATTGCTCCAAAATACCATCAGCATTATTGTTATTTTTCATAAGCTCAGAAATTTTGGCTTCTAAATCAGGCTTTGAAAACTGATCTTGCATCTCAAAATAGACCAGAAAATTACACCAGCCCCATCTATTCATCCAGCCTTCGCCAAACATCTTATTTCCATCGGCAAGTGTTAGAAAAATATCAAAGGTAAAATGAGAATTTTGTGGAATATCTTCTATTACACCCACTACTGTATAATCATATTCGCTACCCACATTAAATATTTTTCCAATGGCATTTTCATTGCCAAAATATTTACGGGCGGTTTTTTCTGTGAGAACTGCTGTGCCGGGTTGTTGCAACGAATTCTGGACGGTTCCATCAATAAATTCAAATGAAAATATCTCAAAAAGTTCGGCATCTACCCAAGCCACTTTATCTTCTTTATATTTCTGCTCATCAAATTGAACAAGAATATTATCTCTTGGTAGTATCCTAGCGTAGTTTTTAATTTCAGGCAAATTATCGACCGCTAATTTTGCTGTTCCCGGTGACTGATATGGATGTTCCTCTTGACACAATCTATAAATGTTATCCGATTTTTCGTGATAACGATCATAACTTAATTCATGTGAAACATATAAGAATAGCAAGATACAAACTGCTAATCCTATGGAAAGACTGGAAATACTTATTAAAGAATAAACTCTGCTTTTAATAAGGTTTTTTATTGTAACTTTTATATAGTTTTTAAACATAATAATATGTTTTAATGGTGATTTTTAATTAATATTCTTATTCATAACGCAATGCCTCAATTGGATTTTTATTTGCTACCCTCCAGCTTTGCAAACTAACGGTTAGCAATGCAATTCCCAAAGCCACTACACCTGCCAGTGCAAATATCGACCAGCTTAATGTGGTTTTGTAAGCGAAGTTTTCAAGCCAACTACTCATGGCGTAGTAAGCAATTGGGCAGGCAATTACAAAAGCAATCACTACCCACTTAATAAAGTCTTTATTGAGCATGATTAATATTTCGGATACTTTGGCACCATTTACTTTTCTGATGCCTATTTCTTTGGTTTTTCTCGAAACTGTATTCATTACAATTCCGAGTAAACCCATAACAGATAAGATTATTGCAAGTATTGAGAATGCACTGATTAGCTTTGCCTGATTTTGCTCCTTAACATAAAATTGAGTGATTTGCTCTTTAAGTGTAAAAATAGATACAATCTTGTCGGGTGATATTTCTTTGAATAATTTGGAAATACCAGCTTTAATTTGCTCATTGGTTTCACCTGATGTTTTAATAGCAAAAAGACTCATCTGCTTGGGGTGTTGCTGAATAATAACCATTGGTTTAATTAGATTGTGCAAAGTATGTGCTGTAAAATCTTTTGCAATTCCTTGAATGAAAAAACCATTGAAATATTCTCCAGCTTTCAAATTGTACATTAATGCTGCCGATTCATTAAAGATAACCCCACGCTTACTTCCATTGAATTCTCCAAAATGATCACCTTCAATAATTTTTATATTCAATAACTCTGTCATACCTTTTCCCATAATTAAACCGTCAAACGTTATTGTCTCATTATTTTCAGGATTTCTTAAGCGAACAGGTAACGTCCAGTTAAATGGAGGGATAAAAGATGATCCTGCAGTACTAATTACACCTGGCATTTGTTTAACCTGATTATTTATTACATCGAATTTTTGAGAAAGTTCAGGAGTGTTTAATTCGCAAATCATCACATTCTCCGGATTGATAGCTGTAAAGTTATTTAATGAATAATTTATTTGTTTCGTTAATACAAGAACTCCAACGAATAGTATAATAAAAATGGCAAAATGAAGACTTAGAAATGAGTTGCTCCATTGTTTTCTTTTTGGTTGAACTGAAATTTTTCTATTCAAAAGAAGTATTGGTGAAATGTTGGAAATCTTGATCCCAACAATAATGCCAGATATTGAACCAGTAAGTAATGGAATTAATAAAAGCAAAGGAACTGTATACCAACACGAAAGAATTTGATTGTCGAGCGTTCGTCCTAAGGTGCTGTTTACAAAAGGTATTCCAAGTATTACAACTACTATTGCAGGGATTAAACTCAATAACGATACAACATTTGCTTCGAAAAGCATTTGCAGGCGAATGGATAATGCATTTGCACCAAATGCTCTTTTTACACCTAATTCTTTTAATCGACCATCCATTTTTGCTTTGGTAAGAAAAATGTAATTAACCACTGCTATAATTAAAATAAAAAGGGCAATTGCTAAAAAATATTTAAGTTCATTTGCATTTCCTCTTCTTGAATAAGTATCAATAATATCACTTGATTGTAAATACACATCGGTTACCGGTTGCAAGCTAAAAGCCTTTTTTTGGTTTTTTTCTTCTTTAAATCGATCGCAATATTTTTGAAGCTGCTTACTTACCATATTGGCGTTCGTTTGCTTGTTTATTTTAACGTACGTAACACAAACTCCTCTTTCCCAGTTTGTCTTAAATTCATCATTTTCTGATTTATATTCTCCGAGTAATTTTTTACGATTACCCAAGAATTCACCAATCAAATCGGTATGAGAAATAAACCTAGGAGTTAAAGATGAATTGGATGGAAAGTCTTTGAAAATCCCACAAACGGTAAAATCAATAAATTTGTTATTCAAACGTGCTTCAAAAGTCTTATACCGATTACTAATCAAAATGCGCTTTAAGTTCGTTACACTTCTTAAAGCACAATGATTATGTATCGGCATTAACCATTGTAAATTTTTAAATGCACTTACAGCGTATTTTTAAATACAATTGGTATTACCCATGTTCTCACTGATAACGGACTCGAATTTACAAACAAATTGATAAAATCTAAAAAAGGTCATTATTGTCAAAAACCATCTAAATTAGATATTGTATGTGATGAGAATAATATTGAACACAGGCTCACTAAACCAGCAACACCAAAAACAAACGGTATGGTTGAAAGAGCAAATGGAACGATTAAAAATAACACAATTAAAATAAACGAATACAATAATAAGGAAGAAATGCAAAAAGGGTTAATTGAGTTTTTGATGTATTATATTCACTACCGAAGACACGGAAGTTTAAGAAAAGAACTTAATGTGAAAACGCCTTTTGATGCTATCCAAAAATGGTTCGAAATTAAACCAGAAATATTTTTACAAAAACCTGTTGAGTTTAAAAATAAAGTTTTATCTTTGAATAATAATTTTACAAGTTATCATTAACAACCTTGTGAAACTTGACAGAAACGCATTTAATCATCTATTATTTAGAAACTGTTCCGAATTTGGGAATATTTAAAAAGACTGGCTATTTTTTAATAATTTGATTTTGAATTGTTTGATAAATGAATTACCTTTGGCACGTTATTTGCACTTATTGAAGCTCATCAATAAACAGTACTATGAAAAAAATTATTCTATTCACAATCATCGGTCTGGGACTCATGTTTACTTCATGCAGAAAGGACAGAATCGAACCGACAGTTCCCACAACAATGGAGAAACTGGCTGTGCCCTCCAATTTTAATTGGAAGACCACAAAGGACTATCAAATCACCCTCACCGGGTACACCAATGGCATTGCTGAAGTATCAAACCTCAGCGGAACGCCTTATTTGAAAGCTTATTTAGCTACTAATCAAGCTTACACAACTAAGCTGACTGTTCCTACCTATGAAAAACAGATCAATATCAAGTTTATGGGAAAGACCGTCAAAATTGATTTAGGCGCGACAGCTATAAACTATAATTTTACAACACCATAAATATCAACCGATCATGAAAACTATGAAAAAAAATATATTATTTAGTGCAATAACTATTACGCTATTGTTATGTTCGAATCTAAGCTTTAGCCAGACACCTAACGGGACACTTAATTTAGGAATACTTACCTCTTTTGAAGCTTATACTGGAGCGGGAGGAGTTACAAATTCAGGAGGAACCGTTACAGGCGATGTTGGTACACATTTTGGAATAATTAGCGGCCTTGAACTACCATCTTATACTGGTAACAAATACAATGCTGATGCTGTAACTGATCAGGCCAGAAAAGATTTACTTAGGTTGTATATTCATCTTAACGATAAGTTTGTTGACTTTCCTGGCACCCATGCTCCCGCTTTTGGAGCTGGAGAAACTATTCTCCCTGGAGTTTATTCCATACCTGGTGCTGGATCTGTAGGAGCAGCTCTTACTCTTGATGGAGGAGGAGACCCTGATGCTTTCTTTGTAATTAAATTTAACGGAGCATTTACGGTAGGAGCAGGTGCAACGGTTACTTTAACTAATGGAGCAAGATCTTGTAATGTTTTTTGGATTGTTGATGGAGCTATTTCTGTTGCGGCAAGTGCTAATATAAAAGGAACTTTATTTGCAAAGACAGGAGCTGTTGGTCTTGGTGCGGATGTTGTTCTTGAAGGAAGAATGTTTACCATGGATGGAGCAATAACTTTTGGAATTGGCGCCATTGCAAGTCCACCTCCTTGTGTTAGCACCATTCAAATATTTTGTGAAGCGGACTGTACTCCTGCTCCTGCTGTTGATGTTTTAGGAGTTCTTTCAGACTTTGCACTTTTTACTAATTCTGGCGCTGTGGCAAATACTGGTATATCAGGAATTAATGGCAAAATTGGTACAAATGCGGGAACTATAAGTGGTTATACAACTGGAGTTCATATAGGAACTGAGCATGCTGCAGATGCGCTTACGGCACAAGCCGCATTAGATTTAGATGCCGCTTATACTGCGCTTATGGCGATACCCAATACGGTACTTTCCCATACGCCAGCTTTTGGAACTGGAGAAACAATTACTGCTGGAGTTTATTATATAGGAGCAGCAGGATCTTTAGCAGGAACTATCACCTTAGACGGTCAAAATAATCCAGATGCAATATTTGTTTTTAAGTTTGCTGGGGCATTTTCAGTAGGGGCACAATCAAAAATAATTTTAGCTAATGGAGCGCGTCGTTGTAATGTTTTTTGGATTGGCGGAGCCGGAGTTCCCACAGGTGCTGTTAGTATAGGAGCTGCCTCTGTTTTAAAAGGAACATTTCTTTCCCATGGCGGAGCCTGTAGCTCAGGAGCAGGTGTGTTTCTAGCGGGGCGACAGCTTTCTACAGGTGGAGCAGTTAATACTTATTCAGGTATAATTTATACTAATCCAGAATGTGTTACCTCCATCTCCATCGGTGGGCCGAATGCCGTGAATGACAATGCTTCAACGAATTTGAACACGCCTGTAAATATTACTGTGCTTGCAAACGACATTCCCGGAGCTGCTGCCCTTGACCCTGCATCGGTAACCATTGTGGCCGGAACTCAGCCTAATACAAGTACGGTTGGTGTTTTCACTGTCAACAGTGTTACGGGCGTGGTAACCTTTACCCCGGTAACAGGTTTCGTTGGGGTTGCTACTGCTAACTACAATGTGTGCGACTTAAATAATTTATGCGATGTGGCAACGATAACTGTCAACGTAATTGACGGGGGAACTAACCTTTATCCAGCTTTGGGATTTGGCACTTTGGCGTTCGAAGATTTGTGGCCTTCAAAGGGCGATTACGACTTCAATGACCTGATACTTGACTATCAGTTTGAAATCACTACCAACACCAGCAATTTTGTTGAAAGTGTAAAAGGCACATTCATCATCAAGGCTTTTGGCGGTTCGTTCGAAAACGGATTCGGATTCCAGCTTGCTAATGCCATCAACCCCATTGACATTACAGTTACCGGATCAAGACTTACCGAAAACATCATTACCCTCAACGGAAATGGAACTGAAGCCGGACAAACGATACCTACAATCATCGTTTACGACAATGCTTTTGCTCAAATGACTCATCCCGGAATGGGAATTGGCGTGAACACTGATGAAGTTGCACCGTATGTAACACCTGTCACGATTGTTATTGACATGGTATTTGAACCAAATACGTATTCCTATAACGACCTCGACATCGCCAATTTCAATCCATTCCTCATAGTAAATAAAGACCGTTCAGTGGAAGTTCACCTACCCGATTATGCTCCCACAGCTCTGGCCGATCAATTGTTGTTTGGAACTTATGCAGATGATAGCAACCCGGCTACAGGAAAGTATTACAAAACTACTAACAACCTGCCATGGGCCATCAATATCTACGAATCGTTTGATTACCCGATTGAAAAGCAGCAAATAGTTTGGGCTTACCTGAAGTTTGCTACTTGGGGCATCAGTGGTGGAACCACATTTGAAGACTGGTACAAAGACCTCACCGGATACCGCAACAGCACATTAATTTACACCATTCCGGTAAAATAATAAATGACCAAATCAAGAAGAGCCGCCATTAATGGCGGCTTTTTTTATGCTCAAATAAAACATTCTGTTTTTTTACATAAAGCAGCCCACCGATTCGATGTCTTCAAACATCCCATCCTGCTTGTACTTTTTTTATTGTTTCTTGATAGCCAGATTGATTTAAATTCACAGGATTAATTTTAACAGCCATTTCATTTATAAGCCCGCCAAAATTGCCAAAAATGACATTCTCCATACTCCTTTGTAATGATCGTGCATGGAAATCTTCAACCACACCCACAATCATTAATTTTATTCCACTGTATTCGAATTTTTCACCTATCGCATCCTGAGGATTATTAAAACCAAGAAGTTTTGTCATTTTTCTGTTTACAACAACATCACCACTATTTTTCACTCGCGAAAAATTTTGTCCGGCAATAATTCTGAGTTTATATAAATCCAGATAATCTTCATCTGCAGTTTTAAAATTTGCCACATAAATGTCCTTTTCTATCGAAGGATGATTGATTATGTTACTAACTCTCCAATCAGCCAAAGGGCTACGTGTGCCAAAGCTTACCATTTCAATTTCCGGATACTTAAGTAGATTTGCTTTTAGTAATGGAAGATTATCTTTGTTGGATTCGGGTAAGGTGACCAATAGAATGGCCTCTTTATTAAATCCTAAATCCTTGGTCATGAAATAATTTAATTGTCGGTTCATAACTAAAGTGCCTATAATTAAGATGATTGAAATGCTAAACTGAATGATTATCAAAATACGTCTTACGGATAATGGTACAGACGAGTTCTTTACGGCAAGCGAGCTCTTTAAAGCAACATTCGAACTCATTCCAGCTATGATCATAGAAGGATACAAACCTGAAAGCAATCCAATAATTGCTGCCAACAACGCTAAAAAAATAAGGATGCCAGGATTCGTAAAAAGATCTAAATTCAATCGATATCCAATGATATTTTCAAGATAAATCAAAAGAAACCGGGCAATGAATAATCCTATAAATGCAGCAACATAAGCTATAAAAACAGATTCGATTAGAAAATGGACAATAGATTGAGCTTTGCTCTCTCCAAATATTTTCTTAATTCCTATTTCTTTAAATCGCTTAGTAGCCTGAACAACTGATAGGTTTATGAAATTGATCGAAGCGATTAAAATCAAAAATAAGCCAATTACTCCAAGAATTAATAAATTTTTAGTTGGCACCTGACGATTGTTATAGTTGTTGCAAAGCCCGGAATGTAATTCCGAAAGTGGTTGTAACAAATATCGCCGATCTTGGCTATTATTTTTCTCATGGTATTTATCATAGAATGCCAAAAGCTGATTTTCAAAAGAGGCTGCAGATTTATCGTTATGCAAAAGTAAATAGCAATTGGTGTAAGAATGGCCTGCCTGCCAATCTGTGTTTCCCCCATAATATGGATTTATAATGATCTGATCATTATAATTGGCAATAATAGTGAAAGGAAGATCTGTATTCATGGGAGGATCTGATATAACCCCACTGACTTGTAAAGTAGCTGTATTATTTATAGTTATCAATCGATTCATGGCTTCCCCTACTTCCGGTTCAGATAAACCAAAATACTTTTGCGCTAGTGAAGAGCTAATCACTACACTTCCCTTATTGAGTATGGCTTGCGAAGGGTTGCCAGCTAAGAAATTAAAATCGAAAACCTTAAAAATATTGGGATCCGCGCAAACCAGGCCTTTATTTTCCTGGTAACTTTGGATGTCACCATTTTCATTTTCAATACTAATTTGACTAATTTGACCTTTAGCAGCATAGAAGGTCATTACGGCATCTATGCCGGGAAACTCATTTCTTATTGCTTCTCCCACGGGAGGTACCTGACCTTCCTCGTATTTAATTCCTTCGTTTGGGTCTTGATATTCAGTGATTAAGCGATAAATATTATCATAATTATGATGATAGCTATCGAAACTAGATTCGTAAACAATAATTTTAAAGATTACCAGACTACACCCAATGCCAATGGCTAAACCACCTAGATTAATTGCTGCATAGGTTTTATTCATCCTGAGATGATTCCAGATGGTTTTAATTAATGATTTTAACATAATAATATATAGCAATTAAGCCTTTTTCGTTTCAAAATGTACCAATATTCCTACCCTTATCCATTCCCATTCTCAAAAATTATTTTTCCATCCAACATATTAATGGTGCGATGGGCAAAACCGGCATCGCGTTTCGAGTGAGTTACCATAATTATTGTGGCACCTTCCTGATTAAGTTCTGATAGTAGGTTCATAACCTCAATACCATTTTTTGAGTCGAGATTACCTGTTGGCTCATCGGCAAGAATTAGTTTTGGATTTGCCACAACCGCTCTGGCAATTGCTACTCGCTGTTGCTGTCCACCCGAAAGTTGTTGAGGAAAATGCTTAATACGATGCCCAATTTTCATGCGTTTTAATACAGCTTCCACTCTTTCGCGTCGTTCGCTGGCCTTCATTTTTAGGTACAACAACGGTAGTTCCACATTATCAAACACACTAAGTTCGTCGATGAGGTTGAAACTTTGAAAAATGAAACCGATATTCCCTTTGCGGAAGTTTGTTCGGTTTTTTTCTTTTAGTTTAGAGACATTTGTTTTGTTAAAAATATAATCTCCTTCTGTTGGATTATCTAACAAACCAATAATATTGAGTAAAGTTGATTTTCCACAACCTGATGGCCCCATAACAGCCACAAACTCACCTTTTTTTACATGAAGGTCAACGCCATTCAGTGCATAAGTTTCTACCTCTTCGGTACGAAATACTTTTCCTAATTTTTCTGTTTTTATCATAATTTTTAAATTTATTATTATTTACTATTCAATTCTTCAAATTTTTCTAATTATATAATCTTTACTATTTCTCTTCCTATTCATACCTCAAAGCCTCCACTGGATTTCTTCTTGCTACTTTAAATGTTTGAAAACTAACTGTTATTAGGGCTATGAGCAAAGCCATAATTCCTGCCAATGCAAATATCCACCAACTTAATCCGATTTTATAAGCAAAATTCTGTAGCCAACTGTTCATAATATACCAGGCAATGGGAACTGCAATTACAAAAGCAATGGCAACCCATTTTACAAAATCTTTGTTGAGCATGATTAATATTTCGGATACCATTGCACCATTTACTTTGCGGATTCCTATTTCTTTTGTGCGTTGCGCTGAAATTAAAACGGTTAAACCAAATAACCCCATAGTTAGAATGACTATTGCAATGATTGAGGCATAGCTTATAATTTTACTTAATCGTTCTTCTGACTGATAACGATTTTCCAGCTCTTTATCCCAAAATATGTAGTTAAGTTTCTCTTTTGTGCCAATTTCATTCCAGTCCAATTTCATGGCTGCAATTACATTTGTTAGGTCTAGCGGATTAAATTTCAATAATACAGCACTATATCCATTGCCCATTGAAGTACGCGAATGTAAAATCATGGGTTTAATTTTTTCCCGTGAGGTTAAAAATTGATAATCTTTTACCACGCCAATAATTTTGAATTTTTCATTTTCTGCAACAACAAACTGTCCAATGGGAGAGCCAATGAAGTTCATTCTTGAAATAAATTCTTGATTGGCAATAATTGACTGATTGTTCGGATTTATATCGCTTTCAGTAAAATTTCTTCCTTCAATAATTGATATATCAAGGGTAGGAATAAAATACTGATCGGCTTTAAATGTGTAGGTTTCCAAAACTTCATCATTGTTAACTTCAAATCCCCTACTGGAATAACCATCAAAATAATTCCTGTTAGTTAAAGCTGCATTAATTACACCGGGTTCTTTCTTCAGAATGTCGCGTAGGACCACTGATTTTGCCTGACTTAGGTAGGGAACATCAACCGAAATAATATTCTCATCAGAAAAGCCCAGAGATTTATTCTTAAGAAAATGGGTTTGTTTATTTATTACTATGGTTGCAATTATCAGAATTATAGTAAGGGTATATTGTAATCCCAGAAATACCTGAGAACTTCCTGTTTTCTTACTTCCAAGTAGTTTCTTTGCAGACATTATCGTGGGTTTTACTTTTCTAAATATAAGTACGGGTATTAAACTGGTCAGAAAAATCAATAGACAGATGGTTAGAATTGAAAATCCGATTAAAGCCGACTTGCTTATTAGATTAAAATAAATTTCACCTTCTGATATATGATTAAAGATTGGAATGAGAAGATAGGTGAGCAGTCCTCCAAGTATAAATGAGCCAATTATTAGAATTGAATTTTCGTTTAAAAACATTTTTAATATATCAAATTCCCGTCCGCCAAATGATTTTCGAATACTAATTTCACCCGCTTTCTTAAAAGATTGACCCAAAGTGAGAATTACATAATTGCTAAATGCAATAAATAAAATAAGGATACCAACCACTGTTAATATGTTAAGCAGGGTTTTGTTACCCGTGCGCTCGAATGCAACATGGAAAGAATTATTCAGATATAAACTTTTTAAAGGCAGGGTAAAAGCTTGAAAACATTTTTCAGAGGAATTCAATTCATTATTTTTTTGTGCTCTTTCTATATCTTTCTGATAAAAGGTTTTTACATTAGTGCTAATGAGTGTATTCGCCTGTTCTGAATTTACATTGTTTTTAAGTTCCAGAAATAGGGAAGAGTTCCCAAATCTATTGTTCGATTGCCAAAAAGCATTTTCATATTCGTAAGGTATAATTGCTTCAAAATCAAGGGTTGAATTTTTTGGAATATCTTCAAGTATGCCTGTTATGGTGAAAGGAGTATCCCTTATAGAAGTAAAAGTTACCGTTTGTCCAATCAGTTCCTCTATCTGGCTATTCTTTTTGTCAATTATTTTTTTTGCTAATGATTGTGTGATGACAATATTGGCCGGATCCAAAAGTAACTTATCTTTGTCACCATATAATAACTTAAAACTAAACATCTTAAAGAAATCCTGCTTGGCAATGCCTAATGATATTTTTAGGTTTTCATTCTCTAATTCAAGCTGAGCCATATACCCAATCCTGAAAGGAGTGCAATGCTCAATTTGGGGTACATTATCTTTCAAAGATTTAACCAGATCGGCATTAACAAGGTGATCGGCAACAGTGGTTCCATCCTTAAGTACATATTTGTAATTAAGACGGTAAATATTGTCAGCCTTTGTATGAAAACTATTGTACGATTTTTCCTGTGTAACAAATAAGTAAATTATTAGTACGCTGGCAAAAGCAATAGATAAGCTAAAAATTATAATAAACGCATTAAGTTTGTTTCTATTTATGTTTCTTAATGCATACTTTATTCCCTTGTTCATAGTAATTCTATTTTAGTTTTTATTCATATATGTGTGCCTCCATACAGGAGTTTTCGTTATTTCGGCTTCGCTCAAGGATCGAAATTGCGGGTTGGTGAGTGGAGTCGAACCACTACTCATACCTCAATGCTTCTATCGGATTTCTTCGAGCCGCTCTATAGGTTAAACCACTTACGGTAAGCAACACAATGACTAAAGAAATTATGCCAGATAAAACAAATATCCACCAACTTAAAGTTGTTTTAAAGGCGAAATTTTCTAGCCATTTATTCATACCATAATAAGCAATGGGAGTAGCTATTATAAAGGCTACAGCCATCCACTTTACAAAACTGGCATTGAGCATTTTCATAATTTCAGAAACCGCTGCTCCGTTGATTTTCCGAATCCCTATTTCTTTAGTTCGGCTTGTCATTATAAAAGAAGCCATTCCAAATAATCCTATACTGGCAAGAAAAATTGCTATAGCAGCAAAATAACCCATCAATTGAAAAGTCTTTTCATCTTTCTGATAAAGTTGCTTCAATCTCACATCCAAAAAGCGAAAATCAAACATTTCATCAGGATAGATTTTTATGCTCGTTTCTCTAAGCGTATTGATGGCATCATTTGCATTGGAAGGATTGACTTTAACAATAAGTCGGGAACACCATTTTTGAAAAATAACGAAAAGCACAGGCTTGATTTCATCATGAAGAGATTCAAAATGAATATCGTCAACAATACCTACAATTATCCTATCTGACATTGGCCAGGCACATTTAATCTTTTGCCCTATTGGGTCTCCTTGAATTCCTAGGTGTTTAACAGCGGCTTCATTTAAAATCAAAGATTCGGTAATATCTGTTTTTAATTGATCCGAAAAAAGTCTTCCTTGTGTTGCTTTTATCCCAAGCGTTTTAAAATAATCAAATTGTACATGCACTGTAGGAAGTGTTATCCATTCTGTTTGTTCTGTCGGCATGGCAGCTCCCCAATTATTTAGATCGCCGGAAGGAACACGACTAGCCGTTGAAACACTCTTCACAATACTTTGTTCGAGAAGAGCTTGTTTGAGCGAGATGTATTTCGCCTCATCACCATAATCATTAACATTGGCAACAAGAACATACTCTTTATCAAATCCTAAGGTTTTATTTTGAAGGAAATTAATTTGTCGCAACATAATCAAAGAACTGGCGATTAATACAATAACAATGGTAAACTGAGCGCCCACTAAAACTTTCTTCATTTGAAAGCCAGAACCCATACTTTTATTTGATTTCATCACCTTTGTTGGACTATAGGAGGATAAAATAAAAGCGGGATACCAACCGGCTAATACTCCCAAAACTATCATCATGCCGGTTATTCCTAAAATAATATTCCCATTTATCAATGATAAAATGGAGAGTTCTTTGCCTGCAAGCGAATTGAAAATAGGCAAGCTCAGGTTAACCAAGAAAAGTGCAAATAGTAAGGATATGAAAAACACTATAATGGATTCTGATACAAATTGATTTGCTAATTGACTTCGGGAAGCTCCAAAGGTTTTCCGAACACCAATTTCTGTAACTCTTGTGGTTGAATTGGCTGTTAAAAGATTGATATAATTGAAACAGGCTATAAGTAAGATAAGCAGTCCTATAGCCGAAAATATCAGAACGTAGGTAATGCTATTCTGAGGTTGAATATCGTTTGACATATAAGAAGAGTAAAGATGAATATCTTTTAGATTTTGCAGTTTAAATATTTGTAAAGGAGCTTCATCACCTTGAAGGTTTTTTATTAACTCGGAAATATTCGCTTCCACTTCTGGTTTTGAAAACTGATCTTGCATCTCAAAATAGACTAGAAAATTTTGCCAGCCCCAATCATTCATCATTTTTTCGCCAAACAAGTTATTGGCACCTGCTAATGTGATTAAAAAATCATATCTAAAATGCGAATTATGAGGCATATCTTCAATGACTCCAGTAATTGTACCTTTATATTCATTGTTGAGTATTAATACTTTACCAATCGGATTTTCATTTCCAAAATACTTTTGTGCGGCTTTTTCTGAGATTACAATAGTTTCGGGTTGCTCCAAAGCTGTTTCGGCATTGCCAAATTTAAATTTGAAGGAGAACATTTGCAATAAATCAGCATCCACAAAAGCAGTCAAGGGTTCGTTAAATTTCTGCTCTTTATATTCAACAACCATATCATCTCGAGGGAAGATTCGGGCGTATTCCTTTATTTGCGGAAGTTTATCATCCAGCAATTTTGCTATTTGAGGGGCCTGATAAGGATCCGTCTCTTTACACAAGCGATAAATATTATCTGCATTCTCATTATAACGATCATAACTTAATTCATCCGCGACGTAAATCAACAGTAAAATACTTACGGCCATACCAATAGAAAGGCTGGAAATACTTATTAAAGAATATACCCTACTCTTAATTAGATTTGCAAAGGCTATTTTAAAATAATTTTTAATCATGATTAAGTGTTTTTAACTGGTTAATTTATTCGTATCTAAGGGATTCCACTAGATTTCTTCTTGCTGCCCAAAACGTTTGCCAGCTTACAGTTATTAGTGCAATAAGTATTGCAATAAGTCCTGACAAGGCAAAAATCCACTTACTTAAACTCCAATCTTTCATTATCCCCAAAACTGTCGTAGCCCGAGATAATTACCTTTTCACCAGGATTAAGTCCTTCGAGTAATTCATAATATTTGGGATTTTGCCTTCCAATTTTAATAAAGCGTTTTGATGCTGATTTGCCATCGGCAGATAGAACAAATATCCATTGACCGCCAGTTTCCTGAAAAAAGTTACCGCGTGCTAGTAGTAAAGATTCTTTGGGATTACCCAATTGTAAACGTGTATAATAGGTTTGGCCGGTTCGCATATTGTCTGGCATTTCTGTAACAAAAATCATTTCCACGGCAAAATTGCCTTCTCTAACATCAGGGTGCACCTTTCTTATTTTTAGTTCAAACTCCTGGCCTTGTCTTTCCAAAATAGCTGTTAAACCAACACGTACTTTGTCGATATAATGTTCATCTATTTGGGCAAGCACTTTAAAAGATGTGAGTATGTGAATTTGTCCAATTCGGCCACCTTTTGGAATTGATTGCCCTAGTTCGGCATCGAGTATGGTTAACTGACCATTAACTGGAGCCATTACATGTAAATTATCCTGTCGCTGTCTTACCAGTTTTAGGTTTAGAGCCATATTGGCTAAGTTATCTTCCATTTGTTTTACTTGTATTGAACGATAAATGGAATCTTGTTTTTGGCGTTCTATATATAGATCATAACTTCGTAAACTGAAATTATAATCTTCTTCTGACACTAAAAAAACTTCCTTAGAAATTAAGTCTTCGGAATAAAGTGATTTATTTTGCTCGAATCCTCTTTTCTTACGTTTAATATCAAATTCCAAATTCAGCAATTCGCGTTTTATTTGTAGCTTTTCCTGCTCCATAGTAACCATAGTATTACGTAGAAAATTGCTTTTCTCGGCCAACTGTGCTTCACTGTTTAGTATGCTCAGACTTAAATCAGGATTGCTCAATCGTAAAATCACATCACCTTTTTTGACCATTGCACCCTCTTCGATTACTTTTTCTTCCACACGGCCACCCTCTCTGGCATCCAGGTAAATGGTAGCAATTGGTTTCACTACACCGGTTATAGTAATATAATCATGAAAAGTGCCATTGCTTACTGTTTCAATGCTAAGTTTATCAGCATCTACAACATAAGTTGAAATGTGCTCGGTAAAAAATGCCTGATAAATAAGTGCTGAAAAGGCAAATACTGCCAATGCAATATAAATATGCTTTTTCTTAATTCCCTTTTTCTTTTCTATTGGTATGTCCATATTTTCTTATTTTTTGGCTTGAGGGTTAGCTCTTCGCCTATTAAATTTTCAAATTTCAAATTTTCAAATTTCAAATCTTTCACCTTCTCTACCTCAAATGCTCCCAGTTACTTGTTTGGTAAAATGTCAGCATTTGTTTACGCATAATAAATATTAGTTTCGATTTTAGCAGAGCTGCTTCGGCATATACAAAACGCTGTTTCGCTGCCTCAAAGTCTGTTGTTCCTGCCAGCCCTTTTTCCATTTTTTTTGTTATATTGTGTAATGTCAGTTTACTGAAGTCATGCAGCTCAATAGATGACTGGTATTCGCTTTCAGCAAATTGTAGTTCCTCAATCGCATTCCAGATTTCAATATAAAGATCTTCTCTTTGCTTTTCCAGTTTGAGTTGGTTGTCAATCACTGCAATCTTCTTTCTTTTTATGCGACTGTGAACTGTTGCACCATTAAAAATAGGAATAGCAATTCCCATGTTCACCCATTGATTTTGATTGTTTGTAAGTTGATTTTTAAAACTCAGTGTGTCACCATCAAAATAACCGGTATTAAAACCTCCTGAAACATAAATCCTGGGTGAAATGCCTCCTTTTGCTATGGCCAGTTCCTTTTTTGAAGCAATCAGGAGATATTCGCTTTGTTTAATTTGGGGTAAAAAAGTAACTGCAGTTTTAAATACCGAATCAACTTGAGGTACCTGATTGTTAGCTAATAACACCATGTCTGTTGTGTCAATGCTGAACGACTGGCTTGCATTCAGCCTCAGCAATTGTTTTAACTGAAGTAATGATTTGCTTGCATTATTTCGAGCATAGGTAAGGCTTAGCTTATCTGCTGCCCATTGACTTTTAAGTTCCTGAACAGTAAGGGGCGATTCCTTACCAATATCAACAAGTTTCTGCATACGCTCAAATTGATTGCGCGAAAGTTCCAGCTGACTTTGTGCCACATCAACTAAACCCTTGCTGTAAAGAACTATATAATAAGATGTAAGGATTTCCATGATGAGCATATTCTTTTTCAGAACGGCTTCTTCTTTTATTGCTAAAAGCTGATATTTGTTGAATCTGATAGTGTTATATTTCACAAGTCCTTGAAAAATATTTATTGATGAATTAGCCCAAAAAACATTTGTTAAAGTTTTATCGTAGGTAATAGTATTTGTGTTTCCATCAATGTTTCTTCCATAATTTAAATCAACAACACTGCCAAGGTTTAAATCAGGTAATAATTTTGCTTTGCTCTCCAATAGATTTATTTCATGTAACTTAATTTGATTGTATTTGTGATTAAGTTCAATATTGTTAAGAAGGGCATGGTCGATACATTTTTTGATGCTCCATGATTGTTGGGCTTTGGCAGGAAATATGCTTCCGGCAATCATTACACAAATAATAATAATGAGAATATTGCTTCTAAGAATTATTGTATTTCCTATCTTCAATTGCAAATAATTATAGTTATCAAATATTGGTTTCATCTAAAAAATTTATTTGTTTGATGTCGGATGTTCAAACCACATACCATAAATTATATATACTTGAATAGCAAATGAGTAAGGGATTACTAACTATACAATATTCAAAATATGTGTAAAAATATTTTACACATAGTGTGTGTTTTATTTACAATTATTTACCTTCGTAAAAAATCTGTTAATAGTACTCCTAAAAAACATGAAAGGTAAAATACTAATCATAGATGATAACAAAAGCGTACTAACTGCGCTTGATATGTTACTGCAAACAGAATTTAGTGATGTGTTTACACTAAGTAACCCCAATTGTTTAATTAGTACAATTAAGCAACACGATGTAGATGTAGTGTTACTTGATATGAATTTTAAGGCTGGAATTAATACAGGTAATGAAGGGATATATTGGCTCAAACAAATATTATTGTATGATGATACCATAAGTGTGATTATGATTACGGCATATGGAGATATTCAGCAAGCTGTAAAAGCAGTAAAAAAAGGAGCTTTCGATTTTATTTTAAAACCCTGGGATAACAATAAACTAATTAGTACTCTGCATGCTTCGCTAAAACTTCGCAAAAGCAAATTAGAAACGGATTTGTTGAAAAGAACCACTAACAATTTAAAGCAGGAGCTAAAGCAACCGGTTGATCATGAACTTATTTGGAAATCGTCTGCAATGCAAGATGTAATGACTTTGGTTAAAAAAGTTGCCGTTACTGATGCCAATATTTTAATAACCGGAGAGAATGGAACCGGTAAGGAGCTCATAGCCCGTGAATTGCATCGATACTCTAAACGAAATGATGAGGTAATGGTGAGTGTTGATATGGGTTCGGTTAGTGAGTCGTTGTTTGAGAGTGAACTTTTTGGTCACGCAAAAGGTTCGTTTACCGACGCTAAGGAGGACAGAGCAGGAAGATTTGAAACTGCTCAAAAAGGATCACTTTTCCTTGATGAAATAGGGAATCTCACTTTGTCGCTTCAGGCTAAAATACTTGCTGCCCTACAAAACCGAAAAATTACCAGAGTTGGTAGTAACATACCAATTCCTATCAATATCAGACTCATATCTGCTACAAATAAAAATTTGGAAGCAATGATTGTCGATGGTCTTTTTCGTGAAGATCTTCTTTTTCGTATCAATACAATCACCATCGAATTACCTCCTTTACGGGAAAGAGGTAACGATGTACAACTGCTTGCCGATTTCTTTTTAAATAAATATGCATACAAATACAACAAAAAAGGACTAGTAATAAGCAATCAAGCAAGTAAGAAATTGACGAAATACTCCTGGCCCGGGAATGTGAGAGAATTACAGCACAGCATTGAAAAGGCGGTTATTTTAGCTGATGATAGCTTGCTTGATCATGATAGTTTTTCACTGGACAATAATGCGTTAAATAGCAGAGGAAAAACACAGTTTCAAACCATTGAAGAAATGGAAAGAGAAATGATACTTGCAAGTATCAGCAAAGAAAAAGGTAATATGAGCATTGTTGCCAAAAAATTGGGAATTACGCGCCAAACACTCTACAATAAATTAAAGAAATATGATCAATAAACATTTCTATTTTGCCATTTTATTGCGCCTTGTCATAATTGTGATACTCGCAGCCGGTGCAACATTATTGTTTTTTGAGTATAAGGCTTATATTTTATGTGCTATACTTGTGTTGTTGCTAATTGTGGCTGTTTTTAATATTATTAAATACTTTAACAATACCAACAGATGGATTTCCTTTTTTTTATTAGGTATAGAAAATGAGGATTCTACGCTTAAGGCTCCTTCAAAAACTGGTAACAAAGCCATAGATGATGTATATATCGGAATAGACAGGCTAAACGAGATTTTCAAGCAGACAAAAATCGATATTAGTGAACAGGAACATTATTTTCGTACGCTTATCAACCAATCAGCCACCGGGCTTTTTTCAGTTAACGAAAAAGGCAGGGTGATAAATATTAATCCGGCAGCTGTAAAACTAACCAAACTTAACAACTATCACCATGTAAATATTCTTAAAACAATTGATAGCGCATTACCAGGTTTCATTCTTAAATCTTACAGGTATCCACACCAAAAATCGGCTATCTTTGAAAATCAGTACGGGCAAAAATTACTGTTTAAATTATCAGAAATTGAAAATAAAATTCAAAAGATCAGACTGGTGGCGGTTAGCGATATCACCAAAGAACTGGACAATGGCGAAGTAGAGGCCTGGATTAAACTGGCACGCACATTGTCGCATGAAATAATGAATAATATAGCACCCATAACCACCCTGTCTCAGGTTATTTCAAAGTATTTTACGAATAATAGTGAGATAATAAATGTAGAAGATATTGATTCTAAGATAATTGTTAATACAGTAAAAGGTCTTAAGGTGATTGAGGAACAAAGTGTTGGTTTAATGAGTTTTGTTGAAAATTATCGAAAATTTACTAAACTCCCCAAACCAAATCTTTCAGAAGTAAATTTATCAAACCTTATTGAAAGTAACTTACTAGCTGCAAATGCATTTCCGGGTTTTGATACATTTAAAATTGAGAAATCAATACCAGCAAATATAATGGTTTCCACCGATGAAAAATTACTGTCTCAAGTAATAATTAATTTATTGAAGAATGCCTGTGAAGCACTTGTAATCGGGAATACCGAAAATCCAATATTAAGAACAAGACTAAGAAAGATTGAAAACACAATTTCGATCGAGATTGCTAATAACGGACCTTGTATTCCTCCTGAAATTAAGGAACAGATATTTATTCCATTTTTTACCACAAAGGAAGAAGGATCGGGCGTAGGCTTAAGCCTTAGCAAGCAAATAATGTTGAAAATGGGTGGTGATGTATTGTTAAATAAAAACGAAGATAAGTTAACACTTTTTGTTGTTACCTTAAATTTTTAGGAATGCAGCAATAGTGCATTTTACTATGAATAATATTAGCACTTGTATCCCAAGCTAAGTTACAGAATATACATTATACGCCAACTCCCACCGTAAACACTAAGATTTCCGGCTTCGTTTATATACATCATTGTATCAGAATTTTGATTTTCACCATTGTTTTAAAAATTAGTAGAAGTTGGTTTTACGTGGTTTTGGTTTAAGCTTATTGAAAATTTGCTAAGCGCATTCAAGGTGCTAATCGTATAAAGTTTTAAGTATACGAC
>Ga0307991_1000035_pt1 | contig 118515 bp, 115 predicted proteins | sample EllFjometagen131_FD_203146 | JGI IMG/M metagenome (GOLD analysis project Ga0307991, IMG submission 203146) | Marine microbial communities from Ellis Fjord, Antarctic Ocean - #131 | ecosystem: Environmental > Aquatic > Marine > Unclassified | place: Southern Ocean | collected 2014-10-08
CTATTAGTAGTAATCCAGGTGGTTCATCTTTTGTTATTACAAATAGAGCAGGTCAAAAAGTTGAAAGTGGAGTCACTCCATCTACTGTAACCTTAAGATCATCATCAGGTTATTTCAAAGGAGAGGCTTACACAATAGTTCTTAATAAAGAGGGGTTTACTGAAAAAACTTACACTATTACAAGCTCTGTAGATGGTTGGTATTTTGGTAATATATTACTAGGCGGCTTAATTGGTATGTTGATAGTTGATCCCGCAACAGGTGCAATGTATAACTTACCTGATAGAGTTGATATTTCACTTGATCAAGATATAGCTCTGAAACCTTCAGACACACTAAATATTGCAACTATAGACTCTTTAACTCAAGAGCAAAAAGAACTTCTAGTTAAAATTTAAGAGGCATAACAAGTTGCTCAAACGGACAAATTACAGTTGGCTGCGCTCGTGCCTCGCACATTTTAGCCAACAGTAATTTGCCCCTTAGCAAAGCGTTATGTAACTAAATGAGGAATATATATGATTCCAAAGTATGAAGAAATAATGCTACCGCTCCTCAAATCTCTATCAGATGAGAAGGAACATAGTCTTAGTGAAACTCATGACGCCTTGGCAAAAGAATTCAAATTGACAGACGATGAATTAAGGGAGTTATTGCCAAGTGGACAACAACCGATTTTCAGAAACAGGTTGGGCTGGGCAAGAACTTACCTAAAAAAGGCCGGCCTGTTAACGTCCCCCAAAAGAGCCTATTTCAAAATAAGCGACACAGGACTTGCACTCTTAAATGAAAATCCAACTGAAATCACATCAAAATTTTTGACCAGATATGATGATTTTTGGGAATTCCAATCAATAAAAAAGACCAAAGCAGACAAAAATATTGATCCAAAAATCCAGCTTGATGATGCTACTGACCAAACTCCAGAAGAATCTCTCGAATACGCCTATCAAAAACTCCATTCCGCATTATCAAAAGAATTGCTTAGCATCGTAAAAACCTGCACTCCGAGTTTCTTTGAGAAACTTGTAATCGATTTACTTATCACCATGGGATACGGTGGGTCGAGAAAGGAAGCAGGCAAAGCAATGGGCAAATCAGGAGATGGAGGAATCGACGGTATAATTAACGAGGACAAACTTGGACTTGATGTCATTTATCTTCAGGCAAAACGGTGGGATAACCCTGTTCCAGTTAAGGAAATTCGTGATTTCACAGGAGCACTCGCATCTAAAAAAGCTAAAAAAGGTATCTTCATTACGACGTCATCTTTCCCAAAAAGTGTTTACGAATTTGTCGGGCAAGTGGAATACAAAATAATCCTCATTGATGGGGAACGATTAACCAACTTAATGATAGAGCATAGTGTTGGTCTTTCGACCGTAAGCACCTATCATGTAACAACAATAGATTCGGATTATTTTGAAGGAAATTGAATACTTACATAACAATACTATTTCAGCCGACGCAAAAAACCGCGCGGCTGATTAGCGACGGTCGGTTGTTACATAACGCTGAGTTGGGCTATTCGGCTTTTCTGTCTCTGTCATGGCAATCCATCCGTGCTCAATTCCAGGAAGTATATGGCAATTGTAATTCTTGGAGTGTGTCGAAAACCCTATATGCTTCAGGATTTCATTTTTGGGTTATGGCTCACAACAATACTGAAGCACCCGTCCCATGGAAGAAGCAACTCCGACACCTTTGACACTGACTTCGACACTCGCGTGCTCATGAACAGGAAGAATGGTCAAAAAAAGGCGCACTGATCATCGGCTTCCTGAACAGCGGGAGCACTACACGGGTAGGGTCTGGTTCCCGGTTTATGCGTTCTTGTGCGTGTTTACCGGACCGCTATAAGGTGATTTAGCCGTTTATACCGATAAGCTGCATCCGATCTGCCAGTTGGTGGAAATAATCCCTGGACCAAATATCAAGAACCACAGTGTCCTTCAGGAAACGGGAGTGCCTGTAATTTCGGGGGCAACGGCATACATCCCCTTCCTGATGCGCAACAGCAGTCCTTCGTCTGTCATGCGCGCAATTTTGTCGTTCGGTGAAAGGTAATTGCCAATAACGGAGAGCAGCGTTCCGTGTGTCACGGGTACACTGCCAAGCGCCTTGAGCCTGTGCTCAAGCCTCACAGGCGGCTAACAGAAACCAAGAGGAAAGGGAAACCCTTTTATATGCCGCTATGGACCATTCCCCTTACTTCACAGGCTTCACGAACCTCTTCTTCTGTGAAGAGTTCGTCGTTCTCACCGCAGATGAAGTTGCCGTTGACCACTTCGGGGCACCCGGCCAGAGACATGAGCCGGTTGCCTGAGCAGTCGAAGTTTTCAACTTCTGCAGGGGCACCGACCAGGGAGGTCAGCTCATTGTTGGCGCAGGAGTAGTTGCCTGTTACAAATGCGGGGCCACCGTCAAGGGAGTCGAGCATGTTGTCGGAACAGTCGAAGTTGGCTGCAACCTCCATTGGTCCTCCCTGCAGGGTGGAGAGCTGGTTGCTGGAGCAGTTGAAGTCGCCGACTATGGGTGGGGCTCCAACGAGAGTGTTGAGGAGGTTCCCTGAGCAGTTTATGTTGATGTAGGCTCCCACAGGACCACCTTCAAGCGACTCGAGCATGTTGCTGGAGCAGTTGAAGTCCCACCGGACCTCCTGTGGGGCGCCTTCAAGGGAGGTAAGCCCTTTGTTGGAGCAGTCTATGTTGCCATCCCCTGCTGCGGGGCCCATTGCCTGGGCGAATGTGAGTTGTTCGGTCATGGTTCGTGCTGTTTGAATGCGGGTGGTTACCTGAATTGCAGAGGTAAGTTACAGGTTTCAGGCGACAATGCACACAGTGGGAGAATGTTGTGGAAGGGGGGGACTCAGGTGACCATTCCGGTCTCATGAATGGAGAGCTTCCCCTTCCCGCATGATGGGCATGTTCTGCCTTGAAGTTCGCTGAACAGGGCTCCGTTGGCGGAACCGCAGTGCTGGCAGCTCCGGCCGTCTTTATCTATATCAAGGAGTGAGTCTTTCAGGCAATCCATGCAGAGCCAGCTGTGCCGCATGCCTGTTCTTTGGCGTACGAGCTCTTGAGAAGCGTCCTGCCCAAGAACCCTATAGACCTCTTTGTCTTCAAGAGGATGGCGGCAGACAATCCGCTTCCCCTTGTCGTCAGTCACATACATCGACCCGTTTTCAGTGAATACGCCTAGGCGGAAGTAACAGGAAGAGCATTCTATTTCGTAGATGATCATGGGTTGTTACTGATGGGTGCTCACACTGCATTGATAAGGTAGCGGGTGACGCTTGGCCAGTCGGGGAAAGCAGGGCTGCCAAAGTGGATGAGTTCGCCGAGAAAGCGGTCTGATCCGTTGGCGTTATGACGGTCATCAACAAGGTAGTCGCCTGAGTTGAGGTGTTTGTTGTGACTGAGAATCAGGCGCTTGCGTGCGGCGTTGCCGAGGTGCTTTTTGACCCAGCGGAGTTTATCGCTCCAGGCGGAGGGGTTTTCCCATGGGGCGGTGGAAAGGATGTAGGTGTCGAACAGGGGCGTAAGCTCGCTGAACGCTTCAAGGGCGCCAGCCATTGGCTCCATCAGGCGGAAAATGCCGGGGGTTTCGTCATAACGGCCTTAATAGCGTTTACGGTTATCGCTTTTGAGGGCGTCAATGCCGGAACGGAAATCGACGAGGGTGTTGTCCATGTCGAGATAGAGGGTCTTCTTCATATGCTTTGCGTTTGAGGTTCGTTGGTTCACGGGTTGCATCAGAAGAAAGATAGGGCGGGTGGTAGGACAACGGCTGTACCAGTTGGGAGGGGAATCGCCGAATTAGTGCACGAAGTGTACAGCGTACCCTAAGGGGGTTAGGTGTGGTAGCGTTTGCGGAGGCCTAGTTTTTCTATGCGGGTGTAGAGGGTTTTGGGGTGGAGGGAGAGGAGCTCGGCGGCTCCGCCTTTGCCGCTGACGCGGCCTTTGGCCTGATCGAGGGCGTCGAGGATGAGGGTGCGCTCCATTTCGCGGACCTCTTCTTCGAAGACGGCCATGCTCTGTATCCCTTTTGCGGGGTCGGGGTTGAGTGTTGCCGGAGTGCGGCTTCGGGGGGTGAGGATGGTTGAGAAGTCGAGCACGGGGCCTTCGCTGAGGATGACTGCCTGCTCTATGGCGTGGGCCAGTTCACGGATGTTGCCTTTCCATTGGCGCTCTTTGAGCTCCTGCATGTCGCGCTCGCGTATGGGGCGCTGGGGTCGGCCGAATTCACGGGCGAATTTCTGGGCGAAGTGGAGGGCGAGCATGGGAATGTCGCCGGTTCTTTCCCTGAGGGAGGGAAGGAAGATGGGGAATGCGTTGAGGCGGAAAAAGAGGTCGGCGCGGAACCGTCCGGCGGCTACCTCTTTCTGCAGGTCGCGGTTGCTTGCTGCTATGACGCGCACATTGATGGGAATAAGTTCTCCTCCACCAATGCGTTCAATTTCCCGTTCCTGGAGGACGCGGAGCATTTTTGACTGGAGTTCAAGGGGGAGCTCTCCGATTTCATCAAGGAAGATGGTGCCTCCGTCGGCGAGTTCGAACTTGCCGATACGCCGGCCGGTGGCTCCTGTGAAGCTGCCTTTTTCGTGACCGAAGAGCTCTGATTCAATAAGGGTTGCTGGGAGTGCGGCGCAGTTTACCCTTATGAGAACCCGTTCGTTGCGGGGAGAAAGGGTATGGATGGCCCGGGCGAACAGCTCTTTGCCGGTACCGGTTTCACCCTGAACCAGAACGGTGGCGTCCGTTGGAGCTACCTGGGTGACCCGCCTCAAGACGGCGGTGAGGGGGGCGCTGGTGCCAATGATCTCTTCAAAGTTGTGGACGGCGCGAATCTCTTCTTTGAGGTAGGTACGCTCCCCTTCAAGCTTGTGGCGAAGGGTATCAATCTCTTCAAATGCGAGAAAGTTCTGCAGGGCCAGGGAGAGCTGGGGAATGATGAGGTTAAGGGTGGCAAGTTCCTCTTCTTCAAAGGGTCCGCTGCTGCCGGAGATAATAAGGCCGGCGTGACTTCCTGGAGCATTCCAGAGCGAAGCGCTGATAATGGTACAGATGCCGTAGCGCTCCCGCACTTCGGAAACAAGCCGAGACTCGCGGGCAAGCTGGAGGAAGCTGTCTCCGGAGTACACCCCCGGGCGTTCAATAAGTTCGCGGCTGGCGCGCATGGCGTCTTCGTGTCCTGTTTGGCTCAGCCGCTCCTCCCCACTGACCGACACGAACCTGCCATCTTCATCAGGCATAAAGTTATCCGTCACCTTCGGGCGGCCATCGTCGCCAAACACCCTGATACCGAGGAAAGCAACCGGCAGGAGTTTGCTGATCTGCTCACAGACAGCAAGAAGCATTTTGCTGCGATCGCGAATGGTGAGAAGGGCATTATTGACGGCAAGCTGCATGGCGGTATGGGCTTCCCGCTCACGGAGTTCGTCGTAAGCAAGGGCGTTGCTGACAGCCATGGAAATGGGGGAGGTAACGGCTGCCAGGAGGTCGCGCTCGCTCTCGCTCCACTCTTTTTCATCGCGGGAAACAAAATTCAGAAACCCTATGACCTCCCCGCCCGAAAGAAGCGGGGAAAGCACAACCTGGCGCATGCCCGCGTCGTAAAAAATTTTCAGAATGGGGTAGGGGTCGTTGCCATGGCGCTTCAGCTCATCACCAATGCTGACCGTTGTAACCGATGGCTTTGCCAGGAAGGGCTCGAACCATGAGCCGGCTATGAGCCGTCTCTCGTCAGCAAACCCTTTGCCTATGGGAACACGGAACATCTCAAAAAAAACGCCGACATGCCTACGGTCTTTGTCGAGAGTGACGATAACGGCCGAATCAAACTTGAAAATGAGCCGGAGCTTGTCGGTGAGGGTGTGGAAGAGTTCGCGCGGGTCGCGCACACTGCCGACGGCGTCGCTGATGTACTGGGTCAGCCGGCGGGATTCAATGAGGGATGGGTCGGTCATGGTTGAGAGGAAGTATTCTTTTAATTCCTGTTTTTCAGGAACACCTTTTAAAGAATATTCCGAATATTCCAGACTTTTCATAGCAGAAAGAATATCAGGAAAAGTGTCAACTGCTTCACAAAGAATATGTTATATTAATTCTTCGGGAGCAGCGATTATGGCACAGGAATTGCAATGTATCTACTGCACTCTTAACAACGCAGAGGCCATGAAGAGACAAGTCACTACGGCACTGATACTGATTGCGGCGCTGGCCCTTCCAACGGCAGCAGATGCCGCCACCCTTACCCTCAATACTGCATTGCAGCGGGTCAGGGAGAACAGTCCCCGCCTGCGCCAGGCGCGCGAAACCCTCCAGGCCGCTGAAGCGCGCACTGAGGGAAGCAGAAGCGGCTGGTACCCCCACCTTTCAGCGGTTGCCGATTACAGCTACCGCGGCCTCGTTTCCGAGTATGAGGGAATAAAGTTCATGCCCAACAACAGCTACAATGCCCGTGTAGGGGCGGAAATGACGCTTCTGGACTTCGGCCGGACCGCCAAGGGCGTTGCCATAGCCCGTTCGGGCGAAAAAGCTGCCGACCTGTCGCTCTCGCTCACGGGACGGGACCTCGCCTACGCCACAATCCAGGTATTCCACACCATGCTCTTCCTCCGCGAAGCTGTGGCTGTAAAGCGGAAAGAGATTGCGGCACTGGAGAAAAACCTTGAGTATACACGCACGCGTTACCGCGAAGGGGTTGCTACCCGGTTTGATTTGCTCTCCACGGAGGTGCGGCTGGCATCGGCCATGACAAAGAAAACCGATCTGGAAACCGAGCTGGCAAACCAGTCAATCGCCCTTGGCCGGCTCTGTGGCATTCCTGAAGGTGAGCCTGTAGCTGTTGAGGGGTCGTTCGGCGCCACTGAACAGAAGCGGGAGGAGTCGGCAGTTGTAGCATCCGCACTTGAAAAACGCCTTGAACTTCAGCTTGCAGGGGAACATGAGCGAACGGCGACAAAGAGGACTGAACTTGCAGAGCGGGCAGGTCTTCCAATTATTACAGGAAGTGCTTCCTGGGGAACCGGGAACGGATTCCTTCCTGATTTGGAGGAGATGCGCCCGAATACAGCCGCAGGCATGCGAATGGAGCTTCCTCTCTTTACAGGGTTCCGCAGCCGTTCTGAAAAACGAGAAGCGCTTGCCATGCAGCGGGCGGCGGGTGCCGAACGACTGGAAGGCGAGCAGCGGGTTCAGGAGGAGGTTCGCCAGTCGCTGAACTCCCTGAAGGCCAGCCGCCAGAACATTGCCACAACAACACTGCAGGTGGAGCAGGCTGAGCTTGCCGCCACCCATGCACGAACCCGCTACCGCAATGGCCTTGCCACTGCACTTGACCTGCTTGACACGGAAGCCTCGCTTGCCGGGGCGGAACTCTCGAACCTGCAGGCCCGTTACACTTTTGTCATGAACACATACGCCCTTAAACGGGCAGCGGGAGAACCGCTTGAACCTATTCAGCAACCCGACCAGATAACACCATGAAACCCCAGGAAAAACGAATACTTGCGCCGGTTGATTTTTCAGCCGACTCCCTCCATACAATCCGCTACCTTGCAGAGCACCACTCAACCGGAACCCGGCTGACCGTTCTCCATGTGGTTCCCGATGAAGTGCAGGGGGACCCGGACGCGATGCTCCGGGAGCATCTGCTCATCTTCTCACGCTACTCAGGTATCCTTGCGGATTCCGGGTGCGATGTGCGCTTTGCAGTTGCCTACGGCAAGCCCTCCAAGATGATTCTGGAGAACGCCCGCAACGGAGGAGCGGGAATGATTGTTCTGGGTTCGCACGGCAGCAGCCGTCTGCTCCGTCTTCTTGTAGGAAGCACAACCGAGTCGGTCATGCGCAACTCGCCCTGCCCTGTTCTGGTTTTGAAAACCCCGGAACTTGAGGAAGAAGAGGATGACTGCCCGGAAGAGGACGGGCGCGAAACAATCAACGCTTAAGCACCTATGGACGACGCACCCGCCGGCTCAAAAGCCGCGTTCAATCCGATGCGCTACCTCATATTCGGGGTACTGCTGCTCATCGGGCTTGTGTGGGGCGGCATGAAGCTCTATCACTCTTTTCTGTATGAAGAGACCGATAACGCTCAGATTGAGGGAGATATCTATCCGGTAATTTCCCGTGTACCGGGAAAGGTGGTCGCCGTCACAGCGGAGGACAACCAGAAGGTTGCCGCGGGCGAAGCGCTCATCAGACTTGACTCGCTCGACTTTGTGGTGCGGCGCGAGGCGGCACTGGCGGCACTTGAAAGCGCAAAAGCTTCAGCCGGTGCTGCGCGGGCAGCAATTACCGCGGCAGAGGCCAATGAACGAAAGCTTCAGGCGGATCTTCGCCGAAGCCGAAACCTGCAGGAGCAGGATGTTATTTCAAAAGCGGAACTGGATGCGGTGACGGCAGGAGCAACAGGTTCTTCCGCCGACCATGCAGGAGCCTCCGGAAAGTACCGGGCCGCGCTCGCCCTTGTGAAGGTGCGGGAGGCGGAGCTTCAGAATGCCCGCCTGCAGCTTTCCTATACAACCATCACCGCTCCGGCTGACGGTCATGTTGCCAGAAAGAATGTGCAGCCCGGGCAGTTCGTGCAGCCGGGCCAGTGGCTGATTGGGCTGGTCGGCAGCGGGGAGCTTTGGGTGGTGGCCAACTTCAAGGAGACGCAGCTCACCAAAATGCGCCCCGGCCAGATGGTGGAAATCAAGGTTGACGCATTCCCCAAAGAATCCTTTGAGGGAAGGGTCGAGTCAATTTCATCGGGCACCGGCTCAAAGTTCTCCCTTCTCCCCCCCGACAATGCCAGCGGCAATTTCGTGAAGGTTGCCCAACGGGTGCCGGTAAAAATTATGTTTACTGAAAAGCCGGAGAAACCTCTTGCCGCGGGAATGAGCGTGGTAGTGGATGTACGGGTGAACTGACGGGCGCGGCAATGAGCGGAGCAGCTGCAGCCAGGGCGTACGACGCCGACCACACATACGAAACCGGGTTCCGCAAGGCAATCATCACCATTACGGTGATTGTGGCGGCCATGCTGGAACTGATTGACACCACCATTGTCAATGTGGCCATCAACCACATCAGCGGCAACCTCGGCGCCAGCATTGAGGATGTTGCCTGGGTGATAACCAGCTACGCAATAGCCAATGTCATTGTCATCCCTCTCTCAGGGTTCCTTGGCAACCTGCTCGGCCGGCGCACCTACTTCATCGGCTCCATCCTCCTCTTCACCTTTGCCTCGCTGCTCTGCGGCCTGGCCGACAACATCTGGACACTGGTCCTGTTCCGCTTTATCCAGGGAATAGGAGGAGGCGCACTGCTTCCCACATCCCAGGCTATTCTGTATGAGACCTTCCGACCCGAAGAACGAGGGGCTGCAACCGGCATCTTCTCCATGGGCCTTGTGCTTGGCCCCACCATTGGGCCACTTCTGGGCGGGTATCTGGTGGATTATTTCAGCTGGCAGTGGTGCTTTTTCGTAAACATTCCCGTTGGCCTGCTGGCTTCATGGGCAGCGTTTACCTTCATCCGCGAACCGAAGGTTGTGAACAAGGTCAAAAAAATCGACTGGGCCGGCATAGGGCTTCTGGCCGTGGGCATCGGTTCGCTCCAGTTCATTCTTGAACGGGGGCAGTCAAAAGACTGGTTCGCAACCCCCTACATCACCCTCTTCACCCTCATCGCCGTTGTATCCCTCGCCGCCTTTGTGTGGTGGGAACTGCATACAGAACACCCGGCGGTGGACCTCAGCGTGCTCGCGCGAAGCAAAAACCTGGCCATTGCCGCAGTGCTCACATTCGTTGTGGGCTACGGTCTCTATGGAACGCTGTTTATTTTCCCCGTGTTCGTGCAGCGCCTGCTCGGCTTCACTGCCGTGCTTACCGGCCTGGTGCTCTTTCCCAGCGCCATTCTGACCGGAGCCATCTCCATGCCGCTGGGCATAGCCCTGCAGAAGGGGGCGTCGGCGAAGCTGCTGATGGCGTTTGGTATGGCGGCATTCATGCTCTTCAGCTGGGAGCTTGGGCAGCAGACCATGCAATCGGGGGCAACAGACTTTTTCTGGGTGCTGCTGCTTCGTGGGCTTGCTCTCGGGTTCATTTTCATTCCCGTCACCATGCTTGCTGTTACCGGCCTGCACGGACGCGACATAGGGCAGGCCACGGGGCTGAACAACATGGTTCGTCAGCTCGGGGGCTCGTTCGGCATTGCAATCACCAACACCTACATTGCCCAGCGCGTTGCCGCACACAGGGTAGACCTCATCAGCAGCCTCTCCCCCTTCGACAATCAGGCCGTCAGCCGGCTGGACACCATCGGCCAAACTATGCAGACTGCAGGAGGCCTTGCGCCCGCTGACGCCGCCAATGCTGCAACCCGGGCGCTTGATGGTATTGTGATGGTCCAGAGCCACCATCTTGCATACATGGACGCCTTCATGCTGATTGCCGTACTGTTCCTCTGCTGCCTGCCGCTGCTCTTCTTCATCAAGGAGGAGAAAGGTGCTCCGAAAGAAATAGGCGGGGGTCACTGAAGGGAGGGAGGTTAGACAGATCGGCAAAAAAATCGGCAGAATCCTTGCTATTCAACAGCGTATATTATTCACAGAAAAAGAGTTGCAGAAGAAAAAGATCGGCAATTTTTCACCCCGCTTCTGCCTCGCGATAGCGCTCGTAGTCGGCGCGGACGCGGCGGCTGTAGAAGATGATGGCAATTGCGGCTATGAATGTGACGAGGCAGCCGATTCGAATGGCCACGCCGGTGCCGAACTGCTCTGAAAGCCAACCGACTTCAAGATTGCCAATCGGCATGAACCCCATGAACACCATCATATAGAGGCTCATCACCCTGCCGCGGTACCGGTCGTCGACGGTGCTCTGCAGGGTTGCGCTCATTGTTGCTACGGCAGCCACCAGGCCGAGCCCGCAAAGAAAGAGGAAGAAATAGGCGAGGGGAAGCCACGAAGTCCAGGTAAAGGCCGCAAGGGAGAGGGAAAAGAGAATGGTGCCCCCGGAGATGAATATGAGCCGGTCGATGGTCCGCGAGTACATGGAAATGAGCAGCGTGCCAACCACGGAACCGAGGCCGGAGATACCGTAGAGGTAACCGAGGCCGGTGGCGTCCATATGGAAAGAGCGTTTGGCGATAACCGGCAGCATGGTAACATAGGACCATCCGAAAATGGAGATGATGGCAATGAAGATGACGATGGTGCGGATGAGAGGGTGGCGCATTGAGTAACGGAGGCCGTCGCGGATGGCCTCAATCGGATGGACGGGATCACTTTCAGGGGCTAACATGCCGGCGGAGCGGATGAGGAGCAGGGAGACAATGACGGCGAAAAAGCTGAACCCGTTGACGATGAAAGCGGTGCCTGTGCCGGCGGCGGCAATGAGAAATCCGGCAATAGCCGGGCCGATGATGCGCGAACCGTTATAGATGGCCGAGTTCATGGCTATGGCTGAAGAGAGGTGTTCCCTCTCCACCATCTCGCTGAGAAAGGCCTGAAGGGCGGGCACATTGAGTGCGTTAACGCAGCCAAGCAGAAAGGAGAGGACGAGGATAATAGGCATTGTGACGAAGCCCAGAAGGGCAAAAATACCGAGGATGAAGGCCAGAAGCATTGCTGAGGACTGCGTCCAGAGAAGAATGGTACGGCGCGGGTAACGGTCGACAATAACTCCACCGAGGAGTGAAAGAAAAAGGGTGGGGAGGGTGGAGGCAGCAGCGACAAGCCCTACATCAAAGGCTGAACCGGTGATTTCAAGCACAAGCCACCCTTGAGCAACCATCTGTATCCAGGTGCCGACCATTGAAACCACCTGACCGGGAAAATAACGGCGGAAGTTGGCGCTTCTGAACGCGGGAAATGCTTCAAGGAGTTTTGCCGAAACGCTACTGCCGGAAGGATCCCTACTGTCCCGCATAATCGCCCTCAACTGCGGCGTCACCGGGGTCCAGAGACTCAGCCACGCTGTAGTCGCTGGCAACAATCAGGTGGGCTCTGTAGCGGAAAGCGCTTATGTCGTCGTGCTCTTTTTCCAGCACCCGCAGACGGTAGGCATCATTGGCCTCCTTGCCTCGAAGCGTCTGGTTCTTTTTTGTTTCACGCCAGGTGAGGTCTATGTAGACACAGAGATCGGCGTCACGGATGCCGAGGGCGTAGAGCCCGTCGACAACCAGCACATCGGCTTTGCTGAAGTCGGTAATGAGACGGTCTATTTCGCCGCTCACAATGTCAACGCACGGCATGAGCGACTGGCGATCACTGCGGAAATCGGCAATGTTGCTTTTGAGCAGATCCCAGTCGTACTCGCCGACGCCCACATGCTCAAAGTTATCGGCAAGGCGCCACGCAAGCCGCTCAGAGGGGGGGATTCTGTAGTAGTTGTCTGTATGGAGAATCTTCGGGCGGACTCCCTCTTTTTTGAGCCGGACGGCAAGAGAGTGCGACAGTTCGGACTTTCCGCTGCCGGACTCGCCCGATATGGCCACAATGTACTTGTGCCCCGAATGCTCCTTCTGGAGGGTCTGGAGCTCCGTTATGACCCGTTCAGCTATAACCGCTGCTGCTACTATGTGCTTTTCGCTTATGAGTAAAACATCACCCAGCATAGAGGAAAGGGTTTTCCGCCCCGTAATGCTCCGCCGGGATACAGAAGGCGGAAACTGATGGAGAGGTAGGTTCAACAGACAGTCAGAATATACTCCCTTTTAAAACAATACACAGCCTAACCCTCATCTCACTCCCTTGTCCAACTGCTCCCTTTCCTCCGACGGAGAGCCTGCTCGGCACTCCCCCATGGGCAGTTGGCAGCAGCTACATTGCTCCACCCTATGCTTCCCTGCTCCGGTGCCGCTCAGCAGTTCCCCCGTTTTCTCCGGAGGGCACGCCTTCTTCCGCGCGGCTTTGGCGGCTGCATCAGGAAAACATGACTGATCGCTGTTCGGTGGCCATAAAACACTCATCTCCTGCTTCAGGTTCTTTTGCCAAATATCCGGCAGTACTCCGTTTCTGTTTCGCTGTCTGCAGTGGCAACCGTAATCCCCTCGGGAATCGTTCGGTAGAGCGAACTGAAATTTTTGACACAGGCGGCCGAAGAGAAGAAAATTTCATCGATGAACTCCAAATCAACATTCTCTTCCTGCTCCTGTTGCCCGTGCAGATAAACGCTCAGCGGGATAACTGTGTTGCCGAGAGCAGAAAGCTCGTTCATCAGGTAGCCGTCAACAAGGTTGGAACCCGGAAGCAGCACTTTTTTGCCGGTGAGGTTGCGCTCTTTGAGTGCTATCGCAATTTCAGAAGGGCTGTCGGGCTCAAGCGCAAGATCGGCTATAATGCCATACTTCTGCAGTTCGGTTGCTGCCGGCCTGCCCAGTGTGCAAATGGTACAGTTTGCCAGATGGCGCACATCGCGGTTGAACTCCATCAGATAGGTGAAGAAATACTTGACGGCAAACCGGTTCGGGAAAAAGAGTACCGGATAGTCGGAAACATTGGAAATGCACTGCTGAAGCATAGCGCGGTCGGCTTCTTCCACCCGGCGGCAGGGGAAGTTCACCACAAGCCATTCACGGCTGCTGTAGCGTTTGGGGTCGGCGTCGCCACTCAGCACTTTCTTTTTTCTGCTGAACCAGTTGTTCTCAATGAACTGGTTGATGTTCTCACCAATAATGAGGAGCGCTGGCGAATATGCTGCGCGCTCTTTTCTGCGGAGCTCCCCTATGGTTCCCGTCCACACTCTCTGGTTATAGCGGGTAGCGTTCTGCACAATGGCAGCTTTGGTCTCTTCGGGGCGGCCTTTTTTCACAATGGCGTCAAGCACTTCGTGCACTGAAGAGGCTACCATGTAGTAGACAAGGGTATCGGCATCGGGCACCTGTATCTTGTTGACAGGGTGGCCGGTGCAGAAGGCGACCGACGAGGACACCTTGCGCATGGTGAGGGGTATTTCACTGTAGGCACTGGCCCCGTGGGCGGCTGTGATGCCGGGAATGATTTCGTAGTCGATCTTGTACTTTCTGAGCACATCAATCTCTTCACCACCACGGCCGAACACGAAGGGGTCGCCCCCTTTGAGCCGTACCACCGTTTTCCCTTCAAGGGCATGGCGGGCAATTTCCTCATTAATGGCATCCTGCTCAAAGTGGTGGCTGTCTTTGCGTTTTCCGGTATAGATTTTTAGACCACTGAACTGGTCGATAATTGCGCTGGTCACCAGATCGTCATAGATAATGACATCGGCGCCCTTCAGCGCCCGCTCGGCCCTCAGGGTGAGCAGTTCCGGATCGCCAGGGCCGGCGCCTGCTATATAGACATAACCTTTTTTCGCTGTATCGCTCTGCTTTTTCATTGTCTATTGCTTTATGAATTGGTGTTCGTCGGCTCTGCCTTTGCGAGGAAGAGCTCTTTTATGGCATTTCTCCACTCTACCGAGCGCCGTGCGTTGCGGCCGTCGGAGGAGACGCTGACGGTCATGCCCTCATGGCGGAACAGGGCGGGAGAGATGAAGTCGGAATCGTTGCGGTTGTCGGCAATGTTGCAGAGGATCCCCTTCTGCTGTGCGTCTTCAAGAACCCGATGGTTCAGGGCCTCATCGGGAGTGCATGCATACACAAGGAAAAACCCGTCAAGGTCGGAGGGCTCGTAAGTTTTGTTGAGCACCCGCACGCCAGCAGCCGACACTTCGGAACTGCAGAGGGTGTCGAGAACGGTAATGTCGTCAGTGAACTGGAGTACCGCCTGCAATTTGTGCATGGCGAGCTCACCGCCCCCCACAAAGAGAATCTTTTTCCCGTCAATACGGATAGCAAGAGGCAGAAAGGTGCTCACAACCCCTCCCGTTCAAGTTGGGCCGAAGCGGTGATTTTGAGCAGGACGGTAATGAGCAGCACTGCGCCTGCCCAGACCCCGCTGGTCAGAAGAATTTCCGGCAGTGCCGGGGCGTAGTCGACTGTAGCCAACCCTTCCCTAACCTGCCCTGCAAGAATAAGCGTCAGCCCACTCTGCAGCCAGACGGAAAATGCCAGGAGGGCGCCGAGCGAAGCTGCGGCAATGGATGAACGGCGCAGTGAGGGCACCAGCAAAAGCCCGATTGCTGCAGCACCGGCAAGAAGCGAAAACAAAGAGGCCGAAGCGAATGGAGAGTTGCCGTAGAGAAGGCCAAGGGCGGAGGTTTGCGCCGTCACATTGCCAAGAACAACCGTTCCGGCTTCAATCCCCGTAAGCACAAGGGAGCCGAGCCCAGCCCATGCAGCAACTGCCGCAAGCCGTTCCAGAGCTTCCTCTCCTGCCTTGAATCCGGCCAGCTGTTCGGCCGCCACCGCCATAACCAGCATGATTCCAGCTCCTGCCGCAACCCCCGACGCCATCAGGCGAGGGGCGAGAAGCGGGGAGGTCCAGAGTTCACTGCCAGGCACAACGGCCAGCATGAAGGCGGATATTACCGGCAGGGCAAGCCCTGCGGGAATGGCAATCATAACTGCGGAACGGATCCAGGCGGGTTGCTTCACCCCTTTCTGCACTGCCCCAACCTGCGCCCAGCCAACAGCAAGGGTGAGGGCAAGGAAAAGAAGCAGCAGCGGCACCTGCCAGGAGGCCGGAGCGCCGGGCGAGGGGTTCAGGAGCAGCGTCAAAAAACGGCGTTGCATGCCAAGATCGGCGGCAATGAAAAGCAGGCTCATAGCCGAAGCGGTTGCGCCGAGAAAAGCTGCCAGAGGGGCAAGGCGGGCAAGGAATGAATATTTCTGAAGCGTTCCGGGCACCAGCACGGCAAGAGAGGCCGCTGCAATGGAGGCAAGAAAGGGAAGCTGTGCATGGTAGAGCCCCCAGATTGCATTGTTGCCCATTCCGGTGTGGACGAACCCATCCGCGCTCTGGAGTGCGGAGGCGTAAAAGGCCCCTGCCACCATCGCGAGAAGTGCGAGGCTCCATATCCAGTAGTTGCGGTGTCCTGTGAGTGCTTGTTCAATCATGGCGGGTCCTTAAATGATATAGAAAACTGAGGGCCTCGTTCCGAGTTCCGGTTTCCGCTGAAGAGTTTGGTTGCTTTCAAGCAGCCTTCGGATTTCGGACGACGGGTTGTTGATGTTGCCAAACGAAATGGCTCCTTCGGGGCAGGCCTCCACGCATGAAGGCTTTTTACCCCTCGCCAGACGGTCGGAACAGAAATTGCATTTTTCCACCACGCCGCGCTGACGGGTTGGATAGTCAACACTCGGGTTTTTGAGTGCCGCACGCGGGTCGCTCCAGTTGAAGCTGACCTCGCCGTAAGGGCACCCCTGCATGCAGGAGCGGCAGCCCACGCAGCGGTGATAGTCTATGGCCACAATGCCGTCCGTACGGCGGAAAATGGAGTCGGTCGGGCATGCACGGGCACACGAGGGCTCGGCACAGTGGTTGCAGAGCGCTGGCAGGGCCGCTGTTGAAGGGCAAGCGGAACCAAGCAACTCTCGCCCATCCTCCTTGTGCATCCACTCCACCGTTCCGGCAGGGCTGCTGACATCGGGGACATTGTGGGTATGGTGGCACGACTCAATGCAGAGAGTGCAGCCTTCGCGACACCGGCGCGTGTCGATAAGCATGCCCCAGCGCCGGCCGGTGTCACCCGGCTCGACTGCCCATGCAGCGGAAGTCGTGCGTTCAAATCCACCACCCGTCAGGATGCCGGAAGCCGCTCCCATTCCTGCGAGCAGGCCTATGCCCGCTTTGCGGATAAAGTCTCGTCTGTCGTTGTTCATCATGGTGTTTCCAGTGGCGATAGATGGCAGTTCCAGCAGTTAGGGCTAACATTGGCGTAGGTGTGGCAGCCAAAACAGAAGTAACGGTTGGAGCCGTGGCATGCAAGGCAGGTGGAGAGGTTCTTCTGAAGCTTCCTCCCGTCCGCCGTTTCATGCACCGCATCGGGGCCCTCATGGGCGGCGGTGTTTTTCCAATCCTCAAGCACCTGCATGTGATGCGTATGCATGTACTCTTTGGGGTAGACGCAGGCGCTACTGTCCACCGCAGCGGGTTGGGCCAGAGGGGCCTCACTCTCCGCTCCGGCACGGAACGAAAAGACCAGCGTTACGAGAAGGGCGGCAAGCAGCCCGATGATTAGGAGGTTTTTCTTATGCATCGCCGTCCTCCCTCTCTTCGGCTATAGCCATAGGGTTCTCCCTCAAATCTTCAGTTCTGGGTGTTTCTCCCTCCATCACAAGAGCGTTGCCAACAAGCTCGTGAAGGCCGTAGACCGCAACGCCCGGGTTCCAGTAGCGCATGAGCGGAGGCAGGGTTGCCCGGTCAATGGCGCAGATGGTTATCAGTGCGTTGACCTGGTGCTGTTTTTTGACTGTTCTGACCGCGTTGGCTCTGGGGAAGCCGCCTCTCATGCGCATTTCCATGAACTCTTCGGCGTTGATGCCGCTGCCTGAGCCGCAGCAGAAGGTTTTCTCGCGGATGGTGTTCTCCGGCATTTCATTGAAGGAGTTGCAGACCGAGTTGAGAACGAAACGCGGCTCTTCGAGCATCCCCATCCCGCGCGACACATTGCATGAGTCGTGAAAGGTGGTACGGAGATGATCATTACGGCTCGGGTCGAGCTTCAGTTTTCCGTGTTTGATGAGGTCGGCTGTGAACTCGGCGATATGCACCATTTTGGTGGATGTAGCATTGGTAAACTTTGTGCCTGTAATGGGTGAAACCGGTTCCTCAAGAAAGTCGGCCGGGCCGTTCATGGTGGACATGTACTGGTGCACAACCCTCCACATGTGGCCGCACTCGCCTCCCAGAATCCATTTCACCTTCAGCCGCTCGGCTTCATGGTACATTTTGGCATTCAGCTTCTTCATCATGTCGTTGGTGGTGAAAAGGCCGAAGTTGCCCCCCTCGGAAGCGTAGGTGCTGATGGTGTAGTCGAGCCCTATGTGATGGAAAAGTAGCAGGTAGCCCATCATGGTGTACACACCCGGGTCGCCGAACACATCGCCCGACGGTGTGATGAAAAGTATTTCCGCCCCCTTCCGGTTGAAGGTGGGGTTCACCGTTATGCCGGTGAGCTCCTCAATATCGTCAACAAGCGACATAATGTTCTGCACGAAGGTGTGCGGCTCAATGCCAAGGTGGTTGCCGGTTCTGTTGCAGTTGGCTACCGGAGCAAGAATCCAGTTGTTGTTGACGCCTATCAGGTTCAGCAGTTCACGGGCAACCATAGTAATTTCTGCCGTGTCGATACCGAGTGGGCAGAACACGCTGCAGCGGCGGCACTCGGTGCACTGGTAGAAGTAGGAGTGCCACTCCTTGATAACTTCCTTTGTGAGTTTGCGTGAACCGGAAAACCCTTTGAGGATTTTTTTCACCATGGGGAAATCGTTCCGGTAAACGGAGCGAAGCAGCTCTGCGCGAATGACTGGCATGTTCTTGGGGTCGCCGCTGCCGAGAAAGAAGTGGCACTTGTCGGCGCAGGCGCCGCAGCGCACACAGGAATCAAGATAAAGCTTGAGCGATCGGAACTTCTTTAGCCGCTCCTTGAGACCGTCGTGAATTATTTTCTCCCACCCGTCCGGTAACTGCCAGTCCTCATCGGTGGCGGCCCACTTGCGGGGGTTGGGAAACCCGATCGCTTTGAGGGTATCGGGCTTGCCGGGAAAACACCAGTTCCCGTCATGAAAATCAACCGGCATCTCCCACCATTCCCGGTCGGCCTGAGCCCCTTTCAGAGGGGTTGGCTTCTCCAGGAACTCTCGTGCGAGCTGGGCTTTTCTGGGTGCGTATTTTGACATGATCAGTCCTTTTCAACCGGCAACCCGGCTTTTTTCATCTTTTCACGAAACTCGTCCTCGTACTCGGCGTAGGTGCGGAACTTCCCAGGTTTGTTCCAGGGGTTCCTGTGCAGTTTCTCGCGGCTGTTGTTCGGCAGATTGCGTGTGGGGCTCAGAAAAATTGCACCCATATGCATCAGCTTGCTGAAGGGGAAATAGATGGCCAGCATTGAGACAAGAAACAGATGGACGAAGAAAAGGGCACCTATTTCACTGGGAGCTTCAAAACTGAACGACACAAGACCCATCATGAGCGCCTTGATGGAGAGAATGTCAACCCTTTCAAGGTAGCGCATGCCCATGCCTGCCAGAACAATTCCGCCTATCAGAAAGAGCGGGAAAAAGTCTGTCTGGAGAGAGATAATGCGCAGCTTCGCATCCCGTATGCGTCGGGCAACAAGAAAGGTAAGGGCAACGAGCACAATGGCGTCGGTCATGAAAAATGCGGGGAGCGTCAGCTCCAGAAAACTGTCGGCATGCTCAATTGCATTAATGAAGGCTGGTGGCTCAATAAAGAAGAAGCGTGCATGACGGAGCCCAATGATGAGCAGCGACCAGTGAAACGCCAGGCCTCCCATCCAGAGCCATTTGCTTGAGGCATAAACCAGTTCAGGGCCGGTGTGCAGTTCGGCTTTGGTGTTGCGGAACAGGGAACGGAAAAAGAGTACCTCTGTCAGCACCCTCATGGCTGCGCCAAAACGGGTGGATGGGCTTTCAAGGTGGTTCTGTTTAATCCAGTCGAGCGACTTCTCCTGCCCGCAGGTGGTAACAATCGGGAAGGGAACCGGACGGCGAAGCCAGTCAAAAATGCGCCATATGAAGCCTGCAATAAAGATGAACGCGGCGGCGTAGGGAATAATGACGCCGAACAGGTACGCCATATTCAGGTAGGTGACTGCCACATAGGGAATAAGGGCAAGCAGGACCACCATGATGAGAGGCATAAAAACTTTTTTCATGACTGGGTGCTCCTCAGAAGCATGTGAAGCTGGCTGCGGGTCTCTTCCACTTTCAGCTGATAGATTTTTTCACGGTTCTCCAGGAACCGGTCGAACGCCTCAAAGGTTATCGCACTGATGCGGGCTCTGAGGGCTTCGGTATCGGCCTCTTTCGGGGCTCTCTCCATAAGCAGCTCCTGCAGGAGAGGAAAAAGCGAGAGTGCAACTGACGGGCGCAACGGCTGTACCGCAAAGATGCGGGCAATGCTGTGGATGCCCTCGCCGCAGCTCTCCGGATTCCCCTCGAAATTGTCGAGCACCATACTCATGCCGTCAAGCAACGCCTCACCTGTTGGGGTTCCGGAGGCCATTGTCTCGGGAAAAAGGGCGAGGGCGCTCTGGAGCCATCGCTCAAGAATCGCGCTCTTCCGCTCACTGATTATCTGTTGCCAGTTGCTCTTCATGGTTCTTTCTCCTTAGAGCCAGCTATTGACCTGATGAGCCTCTACAAGGTCGACGAATCCGTCGTAGCCGATTCCCTTCACTTCGGCATCAACACTGCTGATGCCACGGGCGTCAAGGTCGGGCTGCAGGGCATAGACCGGACTGGTTTTCTGCAATGCGGCAATGGCGTCACTGAACCGGTTGCCGTTCTGGACTGCGTAAACGCCGTTCTCAATGAAGAGAACCGGATCGCCCGGCTGGACGAAGCGGATGCACTCTTCCATGGCAGGGCTTTCAAACGGGGATGTATTGATTGTATGCAGCATGATTAATCTTGATGTTCAGGGTTCCTGGGTAAAAACTGCTTCAGTGGTGGATGACAACATCCTGCTCCGTCATCCGGCGTCCGATTTCGGCCGAGTCAAGCAGCTCCACATCCACAAGAAGATCATCTTCAGTGAGGCCGCGTTCTTCAAGTGAAACGCGGTCGACATAGAGTTTCTCCACATCGTAGCCGTCAAGCGCCATAAAGGTTTTGGCGAACCCCTTCATGGAAATGCCGTCAGTATTCTGGTTCTTTTTCAGAGCATAGACCCCGTCGCCGATAAAGGCAACGGAAAGATCCTGCTCGTAGGCGGCCATGATGAGAATCATCTCCAGCCCTTCATAGGTGTAAATTGAACCGTGAGGCGCGCGGCGCATCACATGCATGATTTTTTTGACATTGTCGTCCATGGTGCTCAGTCTCCAAAGGTTAGCAGTCTGTCGTTTCTGATTGCGATGTCGGTAAGGGTGCCGAGTCCAGTGATGGAGCCCCCCTCAATCATGAGGTCGTCGGTAATGCCGCGCCGTTTCGAGGCGGCAATGCAGGCGAGAATCTCAACGCCGTGCTCTTTTGCCATTTCGCTCCAGCGGGCCGCAATGTTGCGGTCGTCCTGGGGCGGATCGGTAAGATTGGTGGCGTTGATGACGCCGTCGTTGTAAAGAAACACGGCGTCAACCGTGTGGCCTTTTTTAATGGCCGCCTCGGCAAATTTGTAAGCCGTGTCGGCCGCCTGATGGTTGTAAGGCCCTTCCTTGAGCAGAATTCCTATTTTCACCTTTTCACTGTTTAGAATGGTTGCTGAAAAACCAGGGAGCGCTGTGCCCCTCACGCGGCCTTGTTCAGGACTGCATCATAAAGCTTCGTCCAGGTATTGGCGCTGGATGCGAAGGGGGCTTCCTGATAGCGGCAGAAATAGAGCGCTCCGATTGCCATTTCAAGATCACCCCGTTTCAGCGCAGCGGCCGCCTTGCGTCCCGAAGCGGCGGCGTCTGCGCCGGTAAGCCGCACCTGCTTCCAGTAGTTGATGGCCTCCCTGCGAAACAGTGCGGTACGCGGCAACGCTTCGGCCTCTTTGAGAGAGGGCACGGAAACATTGCGGCTGCCGAAAGCAATCGGCCATCCCGTTTCAGCCCAACGATCCGAGGCCTCTATGGCCTTTTCAACGCGCCCGATGAGATCTTCGTACATGGTAAACGACTCCGGTTGGTTATTGTTTCAAGAGGCTTAAAGGCCTTCGCCCATGCCCATCTGTATGTACCCCGAGGGGCAGACCAGCGAGCAGAGGTGGCAACCCACACATTTCTCATAATCGGTTTCCACAACCTCTCCCTCCGGGTTGTCGCGGTACCGGATAACGGCCTCCTGCGGGCAGAACGAAACGCACTGCTTGCAGTCGAAACAGAGCCCGCAGCTCATGCAGCGCTCAGCCTCGGCCTTAACCTCTTCGGGAGTAAGCGCCTGCAGCAGCTCCTCATGGTTGCCCACCACATTCTCAATCTCCCGGTTGACGCGCTTTGCCTGCGGTGCAGGAAGGAAGTAGAGCATATCCTGCCGCTGCGCTTTGGCAATTTCCTGGCGCGCCGGTTCGGGAAGAGCTTCGCCTCTGAGGAAAGCGTCAATCGACTCCGCTGCCTTGCGGCCATGGCCCACAGCTGTGGTGATAAGGTCAACCTTGATGGCGTCACCGCCGCCAAACACATTTTCACGGCCCGGAAGGCGGAAGTAGCGATCGACCTTCATCCATCCGGTTCCGTTGATGACCGCTTCAAAACCACTCATATCGGCACTCTGCCCGATTGCGGCCACCACCATGTCGCCCTCTATTTCAAAGGTTTCACCGGTGGATTTGTAGCGGAGGAAGGGGATAGGCGAGTTCCATCCATCTTCGCCTTTCTCTTTTTTCTCCATTGTTGAACAGCAAAGAGCACGAACACCCTCCCCGCTTTTGAGAACCTCAACCGTTCCGCTCTGGTAGTGTACTTTCGCGCCTTCACGCACCGCGTCATCAAACTCGTTCTCAAAACATGCCATCTCTTCTCGTGGCACGGCTGACACCAGAACTGCCTGGGAGCCAAGGCGGAGGGCGAGACGGGCCACATCCATGGCCACATTGCCGTCACCTATGACAATAACTTTTTTGCCAACCGGGATGTCGTCGCCAAGCACCTCGTAGTTGCGGAGGAAGTCAATGGCGTTGGTTACTTCCTTCGTTCCCTCAAATCCGGGGACAGGCATGGAGCGGCCGACCTGAGCGCCGATTCCAACAAAAACAGCGTCAAACTCTTTTTCAAGCTGGTCAAGCGTCACATCCACCCCAACCCGAACACCCATGCGGGTTTCAATGCCGAGATCGGTAATGCGCTTGATTTCTGCCTCAAGAACTGCACGGTCAACACGGTATCCCATAATGCCGTAGAGGACCATGCCTCCAAGCTTCTGGTTCGCATCAATAATGGTGACTGCGTGCCCCTTGCGCCGCAGCTGGTAGGCTACCGACAGGCCTGCAGGGCCACCGCCGATGACGGCAACGCGCTTTCCGCTGTCGGGGCCTGCTCCGGGAAGCTTCAGACCCTCTTTGATTCCGTAGTCGCCTAGCGCCTGTTCAAGGGCGTTGATGGCAACACTCCCGTCGTGGTACTGGCGATTGCAGCCGTTCTGGCAGGGGTGCGGGCAAATTCTGCCCATAACTGCCGGAAACGGGTTCCTCTCAACAATGGTCTCCCATGCTGACTTCCAGGGGTCGTCCGATTTGTCGACCCCGTTGAGGAAGCGCTGGTAGCCGCGAATGTCCTCCCCTGCAGGGCACTCAGACGAGCAGGGCGGCACCTGGCGTACATACACCGGACACTTGTGACTGTGATCTCCAAATGCAACAATCTTCTGCTCACCGGTCTCTTCGCTGTATGCCGGAAACTGGTAATCTGTTGCGAAATCGAGAATTGGATTTGATTCTCCCATCATGGTATCTCCTTTGGCTAAAAGCGGACATGAGCCGACTGGTTGAAGGTGGTGCGCGCATGACGATAGCTGTCGATCATATCCTCGTCGAAGATGAGCCCTGTTTCTTCAAAGAAGCGCTTCCACCCAATACGGTTGATCCACTCGCCGACCCTTTCCCAGGGCCTTCCGCCCGCTTTGTAGGCGGTCAGGATTTTGCCAACCGCTTCGGTCACTTCCGGCCAGCGGGGAGGGTTGTTGGGCAGGTTGTGGGCAACAATGCTCATGGTTGAGGGTTTTGAGCGAGCGTTGCTGTTCTTGCCGCCGACCCAGATGGCAAACTTGGAATGCTCGGGATGGTTGATTTCCATTGCCGGGCAGGCACCGAAACATGCACCACAGCAGATGCACTTGGCCTCGTCAACCATCAGTGATCGTTTGCCGTTGACCACCGTCGGACGGATGGCAGCGACCGGGCAGCGGGCAACCGCTTTGGGAAGCTCGCAGATCATTGAAAGGTTATCGTGGTTGATGCGGGGAGGACGGGTATGCTTCACCACAACGGCAATATCTGCCTGGCCGCCGCAGTTGATGGAGCAGCATGAGGTAGAGAGGCGCACCTTGTTGGGCATCTCCATATGCTTGAACTCGTCGTAGAGGGAGTCCATCATTGACTTCACCACGCCCGACGCATCGGTTGCGGGAATGTCGCAATGGAGCCAGCCCTGGGTATGCGATACCGATGAAACGCAGTTACCTGCGCCGCCAACCGGGAAGCCCATGGCCTCGAGGTCGCGGATCATCGGCTCCACATTCTCCTCCTTGGGGGTCAGGAACTCAACATTGTTGCGGACGGTGAACCGGAGGTGGCCGTCACAGTAGCGGTCCGCAATGTCGCAGAGCTGGCGCACCATGTCCACCGTATCTTGACGCGGAGTACCCGCACGGACGGTGAAGAGTGCGTCGCCGCTCTCAGCAACATGCTTCAGGACGCCGGGACGAGGGATTTCATGATACTTCCAGTTGCCGTAGTTTTTTCTTACCACCGGGTGGAGCGCCTCCATGTAGGTATGGGGGCCCGACTCTATAGTCTTCCATGTTCTTTCAGGACTGCTCATAATGTTCGCTCAGTTTTGCACGGTTGATGCAAGTGCTTACGATGGCCTCTGCCAGCTCAGTACTTTGCCTTGAAATAGGGGTTATCGCGGGGCCTGGATACCTGGTTGATGTCAACATCTAGCCCAACACCATCAAGGAACTGCCGGAGACCAACCCGTTCGATGGTTTCGCCGATCCTTTCGTGGTCAAGGCCGCTATCATCCCACCAGTCGATAATCTCCTCTACCAGCTTCATGAACTTTTCACGGTCCTCTTCTGTCTCCATTTTCATAAAGGGGATGATCAGGGACCCCATGTTCACACCGACCTTCAGGGTGTTCTTGCCGCCCATCAGAAGCGAAACACCCCTTTCTTTTCCTGGAGAGAGTGCCTTTGGCATTGCGTTCAGGCAGTGCATGCAGCGAACGCAGTCACGGGTATCAATCTTCATGCCGCCGTCTTGAAGCGAAATGGCCCGTGTGGGGCAGAGGTTGATAACCTGATTAACCAGCGCATCGACGCCTTTCTCCTCAATCCATTCCGTAACGGCGGCTTCTTCCACCTGAATGGCATCTTTCCATGTGCCAATAACGGCAAGGTCGGAACGCATGATGGAGTTGGTACAGTCATTCGGACAGGCCGAAAACTTGAACTTGATTTTATAGTTCCACTCGGGGCGGTGAAGCTGGCCCACAAAGTGGCGTAGCGCATGAAGATGCAACTCAAGATTGTCATAACAGGCCTGTTCGCAACGGGCGGGTCCTGCACACGACACGGCTGTACGCATGCCAGCACCGGCACCGCCGAGATCCCAGCCTTTTTCGTTCAGCTTGTCGAAACACTCCTGTACATTGGCCTCGTCAATACCCTGAAGCATAATGTCGCCGGTCTGGCCGTGCAGGGTTAGCATTCCGCTGCCATACTCTTCCCAGATGTCGCACATTTCGCGCAGCATTGCTGTATTGTAATGCAGTCCCGGAGGCGGCTGAATACGCATGGTATGGAACTCAGCTGCTTCAGGAATTTTATCTTTGATCATTGAGTAGCGGGTAATGACGCCGGCGCCGTAACCGTCCACCGTCACCAGTCCGCCTTTCCAGTAACCCATCTTGGTATTGTATGAATACTCAAGCTGATCCATCACGCCGCGAAGCATAGGCTTTTTCGTCCGTTCGGCAAGATTCTTGAAACCCGAAACAAAGCTTGGCCATGGGCCTTTTTCCAGTTCATCAAGCATCGGCGTCGGGTTCAGAAACTTCTCACCGCGCCCACCATTCGAATGGTTGCATCCATGCGAACTGCATGATGACGCACCTTTGTTTTCTTCCATTGTTTCTCCTGTTGATTCTTCAGAAAATTTCGGCCCACAGGCCTCCACTAGAGTCCCTTACACGCAGCCGGTCGGTTTCGGCAGTCCGGCAACCTTACAGGCCTGAAGTGCAGGGCCTTTCGGAAAAAGGCCATAAAGGAACTCGCTCGCCTCTTTCTTGTCAATACCCTTCTCGGCAGCAATAGCCTTGGTAAGCACTTTTACGGCAGGAGCAATCTGGTACTCGTCGTAGTAGTCCCGGAGGAACTTCACAAGCGACCAATGCTCGTCGCTCATGTCGAGCTCTTCACCCTCGGCAAGCTTGCCGGCAATCTCTTCCGTCCAATCTTCAAGATTGACCAGGTAGCCGTTTTCATCAGTCTCGATGGTGGCGCCGTTGATAACTATTCCCATGATGATCTCCTCTTTGTCTTGTTTGTTGATGATGAAAAACAATATCACTTACCTATTAATATAACCATATAGTTATATAAATAAGCATAGGAATTCTTTTTTCCAAATGCGGCTGTAAAGTTTTTTGTTTTTATGCGGCGGCAGAGCGATATGCGGCTGCTGCTGAGACGAATGCGGGCGCCCAGCCGGGTTGTGCGGATGCGTGGATGTGGGCGTAGGAGGCAAAGACATTCCTCTGAATGAAACCGTCAGATCTGCCTGTGGTACCTTTGCCGCGGCGGACGGCAAACTGCCATTCGGGGGCGCCGGCAATGGCGGTAGTGGACGAGTAGTGGAATTCATGGGCCTTGACCCGTTCACCTTTCTGGAACCATAGAGAGTCGGCCGTGCTTTCAAGTTCAAGGTAGCCGTGCCCTGCAGGCCGTTCTGTAAAACCTATGTCGAAGGGCAGCACGCCGGCCATCGGGAACGATTCCCCGTGGTACGATACGCTGCTGGAAAGATAGATAAGGCCTCCACATTCTGCATAGAGAGGCATGCCAGCTTCAGCGGCACTGCGGACACCTTCCATAAGAGAACGGTTCGCGGTAAGCCCCAGGAAAAAAGACTCAGGAAAACCACCGCCAATGTACAGTGCATCGATTGCGGGAAGTTCGGCAGCAGCAAGAGAGTCGATAAACACAAGCTCCGCACCGTGCTGTTCGAGCGCTTCAAGATTGTCGGGGTAGTAGAAGCTGAATGCTCGGTCGCGGAACACGCCAATTGTGGCTTTTGGAGCAGTCGTGCGCTGGCGCGGGCAACAGGCGAGGCGAGGAGCCATGTATGGTGCACTGAAAAAGAGACGGGTAATCGCCTCCATGTCGCAACAGCCTGCAACTGTTACGGCGGCATTGCGTATGAACTCACCGGCCTTCCCGATTTCGGCTACGGTGGTAAGGCCGAGATGCCGTTCGGGTATTGAGAGCGACCGGTCAACGGGAATGGAGCCGAGAACGGGAATCTTGCAATAGTGTTCAATTGCGCGCCTCTGCTTGTCGGCCTGGCGCTCGCTCCTGACGCGGTTGAGCACCACGCCCACAATGTTTGCCAAGGGTTGCATGGCCTGCATCCCCATAACAGTGGCGGCTACCCCCCGGCCTGCGTCATGCCCGTCTACAACCAGAAGCACCGGAGCCTGGAGCAGTTCAGCAAGACCGGCGGTGCTGTCGGAACCGTCGAGCGACATGCCATCATGCAACCCGTGGTTCCCCTCAATAAGTGAGAGCGATGCTTCGGAAATTCCGCTGTGGCGGATGAAGGAACTGCGGCACCCGTCAGCACCCATCATCCATGGGTCTAAATTGTAGCACTCGTTGCCTGTTGCCATACGGTGCCATGCAGGGTCGATGTAGTCGGGCCCCTTCTTGAAGCTGTTGACCAGCCAGCCGGATGCGGAAAGGTTTGCGGCAATGCCGATGGCCAGGGTTGTTTTACCCGAGCTTTTGCCCGGAGCTGACACCATCAGCCTCGGTATGCCGGCACTCTCCTCTTCTTTCATGCTGTGGGTCTGCCCGAGCTTCTATTTCTTTTTGATGTAGAAAATATGTATGCCTGCGGCTTCTTCATGCTCAACCACCTCGTTGCCAGTGCGGTTTGCCCATGAGGCCATGTCGCTGACGGAACCGGGATCGGTGGCCATCATCTTCAGTACCTCTCCGCTCTGCATGCCATCAATTGTTTTTTTTGTTTTCAGAATGGGCAGTGGGCAATTCAGTCCCTTGCAGTCAAGTTCTACGCTGCTTGCAATTGCGCTCATGGGTGCTCTCCTTTAGTTTACTGAGTGTTATGAAAATTATTCTTTCGGGGTTTTCTGGTCGTCACGCACCTGTGACAGAAAAAAGCTGTCGGCCTCATCGGCCTCTACCGGCCGGTCACCACCATCCAAAAGTGGCTCTTCATAGTCGTTCCATCCGCGAAGGCCGGTTTTTAGTGATACAACACGGCTATAGCCCATTCTTTGCATCACCTCTGCGGCAAACGCACTGCGGTGTCCGGACCGGCAAACCACAACAATTTCCCGACTGCGAGCCCGGACAAGCTCCGGACATGTGTCATCAAAATCCCACTCGCATGCCGCTTCAAGCACCCCGCGCGCCACATGGAGGGAGCCCGGAATATGCATGGCTGCGAACTCATGAGGCTCACGAACATCAAGCAGCAGAAGCTCCGGGTTCTCTTTCATGCGCTCAACGAGATCCCATGGCATGATTTCTGCAACATTCAGAAGAGCTGCACTGAGAAGGTCAGCTACGGTAAGCATAGGGCTGTGATTTTGGGGCATCACACAAACAGTGAGATGTCGGCATCGGCCGCATACTCAAGAAATGTTGCCGCACCGCCGTACTCGACGCCGTCAATAAACTCCTCCTTCGAGAAACCGAACACCTCCATGGTCATCTGGCAGGCAATGAAGCGTACACCGCTTTCCTGGCACATTTCACGAAGCTGCTCAACAGTGGCTACACCCTTCTTTTTGAAGGTCTCTTTCATGAGAGAGGTTGCCATGTTGTCGAAGCCGGGCATATTGCCGGAAATGATGTTGGGAACCTGCCAGTTAATTTCCTGAAACCCGGAGCTGCCGAAGGGCATTTTCATCGGCATGGCCGGATTGGTGTGCGGAGCAACTTTGGCATCAATCTCTTTTTTGAGCAATGGCAGACCGTAAAAGGTAAAGAAAACAACTGCTTCCATGTCCATGGCAGCTGCTGTAGAAGCAAGAATGAACGGGGGATAGGCCCAGTCGAGGGTTCCCTGTGAAGCGATGATTGCCAGTTTTTTTGTTTCAGCCATGGTGGTTCTCCAGCGTTAAACTTGTTTCGAATTCAGCGAGGGAACAGGGAAAAATCAGCCGCCCTCTCTTAAATAACTATATATCCAAACAATTATATAAATGATAATAAAAGCCCTAATAACAAACAAACAAAACGGCGGATTTTTTGTCGCCCAGCCCCTTTAACGCACAAGAATACCAGTGGCGGCAACCAGCAGAATCAGAACCTGAACGAGGGCAATAACACCGAACACAGGCCGTTTTTCACGAAAAAAAGCAGGCGCTGAAACAAGCAGGCAGACGACCGGAATCATGCAGATGATGATGATGGCAAGGTAGCTGAGAGCGTCTCCCCGCCAGAAACTTTCCGCGTTCGACATGAACGACCAACCGAGGGGAGCGTTGAGTTTTGCCTGCATGACGGGTGCCCTCAGGTGCCAATTGGCGGCAATGTCTGCAATGGAAACCTTCGGCGGAAGCAGATTAAATATGTAGGTGGCGTAACTCCCGGCGAGAAAGAGTATGGCGAAGTGCGACAGCTTGTCGAGCACGCCGGCGTAGGCAAGCTGCTCTTTCTGGACATGCGATTTACTGGACGGGTCCTGTTTCATATCCCGAATCCTTTTAAGAGTGAACGAATGCCGGCTACAGCCAGCATGGAAACCACAATGATGCGGACTGAACCGGTATTGACCCGGGTCAGCAGTTTTGCCCCGATTTTGGAGCCAAGCATCATGCCAGCAATGGAGGGCACTGCAATAAGCGGAAGCATGGCTCCCTTGAACATGTAGACCCATGCAGCGGCGGCTCCGTTGATGGAGAGCACAAGGCCGCTGGTGGCGACGGATACTTTGAGGGGAACCCCCATGAGGAGGTTGAAAACCGGCACATTGGCAAACCCTGCACCAAGGCCGAACATGCCGCCGATGAAGCCTATCATAAGGAAGAAGATCAGGCTGAGGGGCGTGCGGTGCACCTGCCATGAAACATCTTTCTTGATGGACTCCTCATAATAGATGCCGGAAATGTGCAACGCCTTCGACAGGGCGTCGGGCACCTTCACCTCCGGATACCCCGATTTTCCCGACAGAAACATGATGGTGGCAATAAAAACAATAACAATCCCGAGCAGGAGCTGAACTGTCTGCGCCGGAAGAGCAAGGCCGACCATGGCACCAACAATGGAGCTGACGGAACCGACAAGAGCCATGGGGAGGCCAAGCTTGAGGTCGGCGAGCCCTTTGCGCATGAGGGGGGATCCGGCTGAAATTGCTCCCGAAAGAGCGACCATCAGCCCCGCACCCCTCACATAATCAAGGTGGAAGGGAAAAAAACTACTGACAATGGGGACAAAAAGCACCCCGCCACCAACACCTGCAAGGACTGCAAAAATCCCGAGGATAAAAGAGAAAACAAAGAGCAGCAGCACCCACACCCACCAGGCCGCCTCTATTGCAGCCTGCGGCTCAGCCGCCAGAAGGGTTCCGGGAAGCAGCAGGAAGAACAGTGCAAGGCCTGCTACCGCGAATGCTGCGGGGGACAACTTTCTGGCTGGTGCTTGCATAATGGAAGCCATTTTACTCATCCTGGTTCAGGTAGAAGGTTTTTTCGTCGGGCCTGAAGGGGCGGTTCAGCCAGAGCGGACGGCGAAGCCCTCCGGGTCCCGGAGCGGGTCGCGTCATGGCAAGCCACTCTTTGTACACTGCATGAGAGCGGTCGGTATCAACAAACACATCTCCGTACTCATCTCCTTCGTGAGCCAGTTCAAGGCGCACCTTCTGGTGCCAGCAATGCATTCCACTTATTGGGTCAGGGTGAACCGGGAAGGTGATGTTCTGGTGCACGCCACCGTCCGACCAGAAAATCCTGGAAGTGTCGGGGTCGTCGCTTTTGTGCGCCTGAATGCTTTCTTTTGTGCGCATCTTCCATTTCCCTTTCCCCTCTTTGGTAATGCCCACAGTATTGGCAGCCCAGCGGTTGCAGGAGGCGTCCTGATCGCGGCGCCAACGGCCCACATGGTGCGAACATGCCAGCACACCGGGACGGATACCTTCAGTAACCAGCGCATTGTTGACAAAGAATCCGATGTCGGTGTTGACGCGGATGAGAGCGCCGTTTTCAATGCCGAGCGAGGCTGCATCGTCCACATTAATCCATACCGGGTTACGGTGGGCTATTTCAGCCAGCCATTTCGCGTTGCCGGAACGGGAGTGGATGAGCACAGGAAGGCGGAAGGTCGGCATAAGCACGAACTCCCCTTTTTTGTGATCCATCGTTTCCTCATGAATGTGGCTTTTAATGTAGCCGGGAAGCCGGTACTCGGGCCATTTCCAGTCGACCATGGTCTGCGAGTAGTACTCCTGTTTGCGCGACGGTGTCGGGAACCCTCCGCAGGCCTCACCCTTCACCTCCACGCCCACAGCCTTGCCATCTTTTGTAATCAGACCGCTCTCGGGCTCAACACTTGAACCCTCAAGGTCCGAAGCGGCAGGAGATCGGCTGTTGACATCGTATACCTTTGTTTCAATTTCAAAGGCTCCGAACTTCTGCATGTATTCAAAGGCGCCGAGCCCCTCTTTTGCAGCGGCCTCGGGGAGCCCGGGCGTGCGCTCAAAAATGTAGCGGTAATATTCGCTGATGGTGATTTTCTCACCCGGACGGTAGGGCGACTCGCAGTACTGACGGATGCCGAGGCTGCCGTCGGGGTCGATGCGCCAGGTCAGCTCAATCCAGAACTCGTCCTCTTCCCATACCTCCCCGGGATTTGCCTCCCAGGTGAGAGTAACGGGCTGACCCATTTTTTCACGGGCAACACGGAGCACCGGCTGGCGGAACGCAATCCATTTGCCGGCATGGGTTTCGTAACTGATGATGTCGTGCCGTTCGGGCGAGTGGCCCATTGGGAGCACATAGTCGGCAAAGTATGCCGTTTCGCTCCATGTGGGAGTAAGGGCTGCGTGCAGGCCGATTTTTGATTCATCCTCAAGCGCCTCAATCCATGAAAATCCGTCGGGATAGGTCCATACCGGGTTGAATACCCTCGTAAAATAGACATCAAGTTTTCCTCTCCCCTCTTTGAGGAAGTGAGGAAGAAGGAAGCTCATCTCAAAATGGGCAAGGGGATATTCGTTCGGCAGGTGCAGTTCGTTCCAGTGGGTCTGCGGTTTCGGGTGCGCGTGGACGGTGGGCTTGAACTTGTTCCATGCGCTCGGCGAGGTTCCGCCCGGCGTTCCAACGCTGCCGGTCAATACATTGAGGAAGTGCAGGGTGCGCGATACGGCCCATCCACCAAGATTGCCGCTGCTTGCGCTGCGCCATACATGGGTGGAGAACTGCGTTCCGGCAGCACCAATCTGGCGGGCCACATCAATAATGGTTGCCGCAGGCACGCCGCTCTCTTTTTCGGCATATTCAGGCGTGTACTCTGCATACTCTTTGGAGAGCGCTTCAATGAACCGCTCGAAAGTCGCCTCAGTGCCGGAGTATTCATTGGCCAGGTACTCTTTCCAGTTGACCCAGTTTTCAAGGTAGTCGCGGTTGTAGAGCCCTTCATCAATAATCACTTTCGCCATGGCAAGCATCACTGCAGGTTCGGTGCCGGGATAGGTCGGCAGCCAGTAATCCGACATGCTGGCGGTGTTGGAAAGGCGCGGGTCGAGCACGGCAAGCTTTGCGCCCTTCATGCGCGCTTCAATAATGCGCTGCGAGTGGGGGTTGAAGTAGTGGCCCGACTCAAGGTGGGCGCTGACAAGAAGAATGAACTTGGCGTTGGCGTGGTCGGGAGATGGGCGGTCGAACCCTTCCCAGATGGCGTAGCCGAACCGTGCGCCCGAGGAGCATACATTGGTGTGGCTGTTGTGGCCGTCAACATTCCAGGCTTTGAACACCCACTCCATGAACCCGTCATGGCCCGGGCGACCTACATGGTAGGAAATTTCATTGTTGCGCCCTTCCATAATAGCTTTCCGCATACGACCGGCAATGTCGTCGAGTACGCTGTCCCAGCTGACCCGCTGCCAGTTGCCACCGCCCCGCTGCCCAACCCGCTTCATTGGGTAGAGCACCCGGTCCTGATCTTCAACCTGGTTCAGGGTTGCAGGGCCTTTGGCACAGTTGCGGCCGCGGCTTGCAGGATGATAAGGGTTGCCCACAAGCTTGCGGATTTTCATGGTCTTTTTGTCGACATAAGCCAACAGGCCACATCCCGCCTCACAGTTAAAACATGCGGTCGGAATCAGCATATATTCGCTTGCCTTCCGCTCCGGCCAGCTTTTGGAATCGTACTCTACCCAACTGTCCCATTTCTCGGGAGGAGGGCAGGCCATAGCAACGCCTTCTGAGGGAAGGCCGGCAACAGGGGTTTTATCATCGGCATGAAGATCGGGAATGACCCCGAGCTTTTCGGCAAGACTCTCTATAACTGTAGGCTTATGCTTGTAACTCATGGTGTGCTCCGCTTGGGGTGTTTAACTTAATGAGATTGACTGTGGGGCCTGAACCCATACTTTTTCCGTATAGAAAACTCCAATCATGGCGCCTATTGAAGCTACACCTATAAGGAGAGAGCTTGCGGAAAGAATGACTACCAGAAGGGGAAGCAGGTTGCCCACAACCACGCTGCCCAGCCAGAACTGCCCTTTCAGTGAGCCGCCTGTAATGGCTTCGGCAGAGCGTTCAGCATTGAGGGAGGGGTGGCGACCGAAGAGCTCCGCCCACATCACCAGAAGATGGAGGAGGAAGGCCACGCCGAGCGTCACGCGCAAGAGGGAGGCAGAAGCGGGATCAAGAGCAATCACGCTTGAGAGCACCGCCATTGCCGAGCCGCCCGCAATCACCGAATTGAGAAGCATGTGCAGGGAAAGCATGGGGCTCTGCCAGAAATCGCGACCTTTGGCTGAACCAAACAGGAACGCGGTGTAGACTGCGGTAAGGAACGCAAGTGCCGCGCCTCCCCAGAGACCTACCGTAACCAGCAAAGGCAACTTCAGATACATTCCCGCTGCCCAAAGAGCAAGAAACGCTCCATAGCCGGCAATGGTCAGCCCACCACGAACAAGCCAGGAGCTGAACTGCGGCCGGAGCATTACCGAGGTAAAGCGGTCGGGGCGGTCGAGATCCTTTACAAGAAAGCCGCCCGTCAGGGAGAGGAACAGGAGCGCAACAGCCCAGAGAGCCCACTGCATCGGCTCCGGCAGCATCATCCCCGGCAAAAGCGAGAAGGCAAAAAGCATAAGGAAGGCGCCTGCAGAGACCGCCTTCGACCACACATAGGCCGGAACCTCCCAGCCCCAGACCGAGCCTTTTGAAGGAGCGTCATACACCCTGCGCGCTGTGGCGGCAGGTTTCTTTTCACCGTGATGCTCCGCTGCAGACTCGGGGGCATGGTAATGGCCGCCTTCAATTGCGTGCTTTGCAAAATGGCCTACGCCGCGCGACTGGGCGCTCCACATATACAAGTCAGATTCAGACGCCTGCAGCGGATCGAGCGAAGCACCGTCACCGTTGATGTAAAAGACATTGGGACTAGTCCCCTTTTCAGGCTTGCGGACCACCGTGCGCTCTTTGGCAAGCAGCGCAGAAATTTCACTGTGCGGATCGTCAAGATCGCCCGACACAATAGCCTGCTGCGGGCAGATGACCGCACACGCCGGCTTCATGCCAATTTCAACCCGGTGCGAGCAGTAGCTGCACTTGGCTGTTGTGCCACTTTCGGGATCAATGTAAACCGCATTGTACGGGCACGCCTGAGCGCAGGCCTTGCAGCCTATGCATCGGCGGGAGTCGAAATCGACAATACCGTCATCGCGCTTGTGCAGCGCCTCAACCGGGCATATGTCCACACAGGGAGGATCTTCACAGTGGTTGCACCGCAGGACGGTAAAATACCGCCGGGTGTCGGGAAATGACCCCTTTTCAACATATTTTACCCAAGTGCGGTTAACTCCCAGCGGAACCTGGTTTTCGGACTTACAGGCAACTGTGCATGCATGGCATCCAATACATTTGCGTCCGTCAATAACAAATCCGTAATTCATGAACTGCGATGTTCTAATGATTGATAAGGTACCTTCCCGCTGAGCGGATCGGAGAACATACATATCTATATAACCAATTAGTTATATAATAACATAACCGAAGAACAATTCAAACACTATAAGACATGAACGGGTTTTTTTCCTGCGTGAGTCATTATAAAGCGGTGAACGCTCACATGAAGGAAACGGGGCTTTGCAGATTAATGGGGTTTTACTGATATTGACGGCTAAACAGGTTTATTTTCATGCATCCAAACCCTTTCAGCCATGAGCGCACACATTTACAAAAAAATTGAGATCATAGGATCCTCCGCCACAAGCATCGAAGATGCAATCAACAACGCGGTTGCAAAAGCAGCTGAATCCGTCCACAGCATCCGCTGGGTCGAGGTTCTCGAAACCCGCTGCCATGTTGAAGACCAGAAGGTCGCCTACTTTCAGGTCACCGTCAAAATCGGCTTCACGCTCGACTGAGCCACTCTCTTCCGACCCTCTTACGGCCACAACAGAGAAGGGCGCCCAATGGGCGCCCTTCTCTGTTGCTCTTCTGCAGCCACTTGACGACTCTTAGAGATTGTGGACAAAATTCAGCGACCAGTTCGACTGGCTGTGGCTGATGACCATACCGTCTCCGTTGGTTTCGGTAACCTTGGCGCCCAGCTGTAAGCCATGCCCATTCGGGTAGACTCGCTCAGACGGTAACCGAACCCACAGGTGTAATGGTTTTTGATGATAGCCGGAAACAGCGGGTGAAGATAGGTGTCGGGCACCGGATTATTGGAGAAGCTTGCGCCACCGCGTAGTGCAAGGTTGTCAGAGGCCTTGTATTCAACACCAACTGAGTAGACGGTCTGGTCCTTCCAGTCCTGCTTCATGCTCATGTCAAGAGTCTGGCCAGCATAATCGCCGTTCGATGCTTCATCATCAGCAATAAAGGTGGTGGAGAACTTGTCCATGACTGTCGACCAGTCGACGAACTTCACATCAGCAGCTACCATCAGCCTATCACTCGGGTGAAGCGCTATACCGGCAGCGAAAGTGGCCGGCCACTCGAAGTCGTTCACCTTGATTTTTCCCGAGACATCCTTCGCCCCACTGCCGTTTACTACCGTGATCTGCGCATTGTTTGACTCAAGATCCGAGAGCATCGTCTGCGAATGGTAGGTACCGCCGATCGTAAGCAGCTTGCTCACCTTGTGTGTGAATCCAAGTTTGAAGCCGGAACCATACCCTACAGCCTTGCCAATAAAGGGAGTATCATTAGAGAAGTCGTACCGAATGTAGTCCAGCGTTTGAGGTGAAGGATTGATTACGGAAAGCATTGAACCCCCTGTCTCCATCTGGCCGAAATGGTATCCGTCCATATCCATCTGAATATCCATGCTCGCCCAGACGAAGTCTACAGAACCACCGATTGCGGTGTTGTCGGTAAGATTATAAGCGATAGGGAACATAACACGACCGACGCCTACCTCGGAACGGATCCCCTCGCTGCTCATAGGGACAAATGAGTTCGGATTGCTCGGATCGCGAAACCATCCGGCAAACAACGGCGAATCATCACCATAATCAGCTCCCATGCCTCCTTGCGACAGCACGGCCGCACCCCAAGTGAAGTCTCCATCCCTGCGGATGTAGGAGAATGACGGCATATAGAATGCCGTAGCACTGGAATGGTCGGTGTAGGCTCCATAATCAGCCTGTACTTCCGGATGCATCCCCCTTATGCCAAGACCAATCTCCTCGGTGCCCTCTTTCATCATGCCGAGGGTCGCCGGGTTGTTCATGACAGCTGAGTTGCCGGTATCATAAGCCATGCCCGCGCCACCCATGGCGTGCGACTTGGCACCATACCCCTCAAGGTTCATGCCGTTGGTGGCAAGCGCCGTAGACGCGCCAGTAAGTGAGAGCGCAATCACTGCGCCCGAAAGGGTTTTTCTGATCATACTGAAACTGATTTGTGGTTGTGCGATGCTTACGCCGTCAATATAACGATACAGTTATCTAATATCATAACAATCGTTACTAACCCAAAACAAATAAACACTATCATAAGCGTCCCCAACTATTTTTTAATGCAGAAGGGCGCCCTTTGGGCGCCCTTCTGCTGCGTTGCAGTTTGCTCTTCTCAGTTCTCGCCCGAGAATCGTTCTGGGGCCATCGCCCAGTGTGCGGGGGAGAGCCAGAGGGTTGAGAGCATGAGCTCGCGGATGTGCGGGAACTCCTTGGGAAGGCGGTCGAAGATCTTTTCGAACAGCTCTTCGTGTGAAAGCAGCTCTTTCTTCCATGCCTCGCTGTCGACCTCCATCAGTTTGGAGAACTTCTCAGGGGTCATGGAATCAAGACCAGTCCAGTCGATGCCATCGTATCTGGGCATCCAGCCGAGCGGGCTTTCCACTGCTGATGCACGGCCGCGGACGCGTCCGACTACCCACTGCAGGACGCGCATGTTCTCGCCGAATCCGGGCCAGAGGAACTTGCCGTTCTCGTCTTTGCGGAACCAGTTGACACCAAAAATACGCGGCGGCTCCTGGATGGTGCGGCCGACATGGAGCCAATGGTTGAAGTAGTCGCCCATGTGGTAACCGCAGAAGGGAAGCATGGCGAAAGGATCGCGGCGAACTTCGCCGATGGTGCCGGCAGCAGCTGCGGTCTTTTCAGAGCCCATGGTAGCGGCAAGGTAGACGCCGAAGTTCCAGTTGGCTGACTGGTAGACAAGCGGCACGGTATCCTGACGGCGACCGCCAAAGATGAATGCACTGATCGGCACGCCTTTCGGGTTCTCCCAGTCGCGATCAAGCGAGGGGCAGTTGCTTGCCATGGAGGTGAAGCGGGCATTGGGATGCGATGAGGGGCGTCCGCAACCGGGCGTCCATGGCTTTCCCTGCCAGTCGGTAAGCTCCGCCGGAGGGGTGTCGGTCATGTCTTCCCACCAGATATCACCCTCAGGCGTCATGGCGACATTGGTAAAAATGCTGTCGCGGGAGAGCGAAGCCATGGCGTTCGGGTTCGACTTGTCGGAGGTGCCGGGGGCAACGCCGAAGAAACCGTACTCGGGGTTGATGGCGTGCAGACGGCCGTTTTCGCCGGGTTTAATCCAAGCAATGTCATCACCAATAGTGGTCACTTTCCAGCCTTCGTAACTCTTGGGGGGAATGAGCATGGCGAAGTTGGTCTTGCCACATGCGCTCGGGAATGCTGCACCGACATAGGTTTTTTCGCCGTCGGGAGATTCCACTCCGAGGATGAGCATATGCTCTGCAAGCCAACCTTCGTCGCGGGCCATTGAGGAGGCAATACGAAGAGCGAAGCACTTCTTGCCAAGCAGGGCGTTGCCGCCGTAGCCGCTGCCGAAGGACATGATGGAACGCTCTTCGGGGAAGTGGACGATATATTTTGTGTCATTGCAGGGCCAGGGCACATCCTGCTGGCCGGGAGCCAGAGGGGCGCCGACGGAGTGCAGACAGGGGACAAAGTCGCTGTCGGGGCCGATGAGGTCCAGCACCTTGCGTCCCATGCGGGTCATGATGCGCATGTTGGTGACAACATAGGGGGAATCGGTGATCTCCACGCCGATATGGGCGATGTGTGAACCGAGCGGGCCCATGCTGAAGGGAATGATATAGAGAGTACGACCTTTCATGCAGCCGCTGTAAAGTCCGCGAAGAGTCTCCTTCATCTCTTTCGGAGCAACCCAGTTGTTGGTCGGTCCGGCATCCTGACGACGGATGCTACAGATGTAAGTTCTGTCCTCAACCCTTGCAACATCGCTGGGGTCGGAACGGCAGAGGTAGCTGTTGGGGCGAAGCTCCTCGTTGAGCTTGATGAATGTTCCTGCCTCTACCATCTGCTGGCAGAGCGTATCGTACTCTTCCTGGGATCCATCACACCAGTAGACGGAATCCGGCTGGCAGAGATCGGCTGTCTCCTGCACCCACTGGAGAAGCTTCTGGTTTGTCACAAAATCGGGGGCATTGATCTGCATAGCGCTCATAGTTTAGTCTTTATCGTTTATCTGCGGGTTACAAAAAAAACACCCAAAGGCGCAATCTGCCGTCGGTGGATGCGGATGAAAAATTCAAGAAGGGCAGGACTCATTTTGCCGTTTTTGGTTTATCAAGTGACTCAACAATCATCGCCTCGAACGCAGAACGGCTTCTGGCACCGGCAAACACATGGGTGACGCGTCCGGAAGCGTTGACGACAAATGATGTCGGGATGGAGCGGAGCCCCCCGGAGACAAGTGGGGAAAAAGCGGAAGCAACGGCGCCGTTGTCGACTACGACCGGATAGCTGATTCCGCTGCGGCGAACGAAATCACGAATGTTCGGCTCACTGTCGCTGACGGCAATGCCTACAAAGGTAAATCCTTTTGATGCATATACTTTCTGGAGCTCTACCATGTCGGGTATTTCAGCCCGACAAGGGGGGCACCATGAGGCAAAGAAGTTGACAATGTAGATCTTTCCGGCAAGATTTGCAGAACTGACAGTACGGCCATCAAGGGTGGTTGCGGAGAAAGCCGGCACTCTGGCGGCGGAAGCGGCAGGGGAAGCGGCAGAAAGCGTTCGCGTAGCGACGAAACCGATCAGTATCGCTGCCAGAGAAATAAGCATCGTGCGTCGTATCATCTATCAATGAGTCAAGTCGTGAATTAACAATTGGTACAATCATTAGTGCCAATATATCAATTCTCCTTTTTTTCTATAGCCCGAAACGGGCCCTTTATTAATCTTTGTGAATCTTTAACAAAAAAATTATATTTCGTCCTGTTTTTCAAGGGAACACTTAGGCCACCTTAGCTCAGCTGGTAGAGCAACTGTTTCGTAAATAGTAGGTCGTGGGTTCGATTCCCTCAGGTGGCTCCCACCTCCCTTCCGCTGAATTGCCGGAGCCGGGGAGATTGCCGAAAACTTGAATTTATAGACCGCAATTTAAATCCTATCCATACTGTCACTATGCAAGAAGGCAAGATTTCCCAGATCATCGGCCCAGTTGTTGATGTTGATTTCCCCGAAGGACAGCTGCCGTCGATCCTTGATGCGCTGAGCATTGCAAAACCTGACGGAACGAAAATCGTTCTCGAGACGCAGCAGCACCTTGGTGAAGAGCGAGTCCGCACAGTGGCAATGGAGAGCACGGACGGTCTCATCAGAGGCATGGCGGTCGCCAACACGGGCAGGCCGATTCAGGCTCCGGTAGGCGAAGGCGTGCTGGGAAGAATGCTCAATGTCGTTGGAGATCCTATTGACGGCCGTGGACCTGTCAACGCAACAAAAACCTATTCAATACACCGCTCCGCTCCGAAGTTCGACCAGCTGTCGACCAAGGCGGAAATGTTTGAGACCGGCATCAAGGTCATTGATCTTCTTGAACCTTACTCGCGCGGCGGAAAAACCGGCCTCTTCGGTGGTGCCGGTGTAGGGAAGACCGTGCTCATCATGGAGCTCATCAACAACATTGCCAAACAGCAGTCCGGATACAGCGTGTTTGCCGGTGTAGGCGAGCGTACCCGTGAGGGGAACGATCTCTGGCATGAAATGATGGAATCTGGCGTTATTGACAAGACAGCACTCGTGTTCGGTCAGATGAACGAGCCTCCCGGAGCCCGCGCACGCGTTGCCCTTACCGGCCTCAGCATTGCCGAGTACTTCCGCGATGAAGAGAACCGCGATGTGCTGCTCTTCATTGACAACATCTTCCGCTTTACCCAGGCAGGTTCCGAGGTATCGGCGCTTCTCGGCCGTATGCCGAGTGCTGTGGGCTACCAGCCGACTCTGGCTACTGAGATGGGTGAGCTTCAGGACAGAATCACCTCAACCAAGAACGGTTCCGTCACCTCCGTACAGGCCATCTATGTGCCTGCGGATGATCTTACCGATCCGGCACCGGCCACGGCCTTTGCTCACCTTGATGCAACAACAGTGCTTTCCCGCTCCATTGCTGAGCTTGGCATCTACCCTGCAGTTGACCCGCTTGACTCTACCTCGCGCATCCTTGACCCGAACATTGTCGGCGACGACCATTACGACACTGCGCAGGCCGTCAAAATGATTCTGCAGCGCTACAAGGACCTTCAGGACATTATTGCAATTCTCGGTATGGACGAACTGAGCGACGAGGACAAGCTTGTTGTTTCAAGAGCCAGAAAAGTACAGCGCTTCCTTTCACAGCCATTCTTTGTTGCAGAAGCCTTCACCGGCCTTTCAGGAAAGTATGTGAAGCTGGAAGAGACCATCAAGGGCTTCAAGGAAATCATTGCCGGCAAGCACGACAGCCTTCCTGAAAGCGCATTCTACCTTGTGGGCACCATTGAAGAGGCAATTGAAAAAGCGAAAACCCTGTAATCTGAACCTGCACTATGGCACAATCCGATAAAGGGTTTGAGCTGGATATCGTCACTCCCCAGAAACTTCATTTTTCCGGGGAAATTGTGAGCGTTATCGCTCCAGGACTGGACGGCCTTTTTCAGGTAATGAAAAACCACGCGCCTCTTCTGGCTGCACTGAAAAAAGGACCAGTCAAACTTGCGCTCGCAGACAAAACCGAACAAAGCTTCTCCATTGAGGATGGCTTTTTCGAGGTGAGCGGTAACAAGGCGATCCTTCTCACGGAAACCATTTCCTGATTCCACCAATGTGAATCGAACAAGCCCGGTGTCCCAAAGGATTGCCGGGCTTTTTTTTGGCTCTATGAGACCAACAATAACAATACCCAAAGCCCTTGAAAAGGGCGACACCATAGCCCTGGCATCCCCGGCATCTCACTCCGCCCACCCCCAGAGGATTGGGCTTGCTACCGGTTATCTTGAATCGAAAGGATTCCGTGTCCGACATGCTTCGCACCTGAACCGCATAGATACCGACCCGGCAACAGCCGACAGTGAAAAACTTGCAGATCTTCATGAACTCTTCCGAGACCCCGAGGTTCACGCAATTGTCTGTCTTCGCGGAGGCGCGGGATCATCCAGGCTTCTCAGCCAACTCGATTACAGCCTCATTGCCGCCAATCCAAAAATTCTGGTTGGCTATTCCGACATTACCGCCCTCTCCCTGGGCATTTTTGCCACAACAGGACTGGTTGGCTTTTCCGGTCCTATGGCGGCCACAGAACTCTGGGAACCCAGCCCCTACACGGAAGAGCATTTCTGGGGAATGCTGACAGACCCGGACTATTCAAAAGAGATGCTGAACAACGCCCTGCAGCATACCAAGTGCATCAGACCGGGCAGGGAGGAAGGGCCGCTGATAGGGGGTAACCTTTCGGTGCTCGCATCCATGGTCGGCACTCCTTACATGCCCGACCTTGATGGCGCAATTCTCTTTCTTGAAGATGTGAATGAACCGGCCTACCGTATTGACCGCATGCTTTCGCATCTTGCCAATGCCGGGCTGCTCAAAGGATGCAAGGGGATGCTTCTGGGTGATTTTTCAGGAAAAACCGCTGCCACCCAGCAGGAGGAAACGCGCCTTGAGGGCATATTTGCCTATTACAGCCGGGCGATGCTGACCGGTGGTCCAGTTATGCGGGGGCTCTCCTACGGGCATATCCACGAACTTATGACCATTCCCATTGGACAGACATTTTCCTTTGAAGTTGCGCCTGACGGCTCTTTTTCGCTTCAAGCATCAGCTCCTGTCGTGCAACTCTCGTGAGGGCGTTTTGATTTGCAACTCCCGCCGCATTATTTTATGACAACTTTTGGGAACAACCATTCCCGCTTATTTTTAGAGAGGACGACTGCATGCAGAGAATTTTCGCAACAATACAGGCCGCAATGGAAACCGAGCCGGAGACAAAAGAACTTGCCTCAATTCCCAGCACCCGAACCGCCGACCCTTTTCGGGTGGTACTGTTCAATGACGAGGAACACTCATTTGATGAGGTGATTTTCCAGATCATCAAGGCAACCCGCTGCAGCAGGGCAAAGGCCGAATCCCTGACATGGGAGGTACACAACAGCGGACGGTCAATGGTCTACTCGGGACCGATTGAGCAATGCATCAGGGTGAGTGCGGTGCTTGAAGAGATAGCACTCAGAACCGAAATCCAGTCCTGAAAACCCCTCTCTGCCATTTTCCCACACTCTTTCTTATATTCGTTAATTCATTTTTCTGCCCCGAAGGCAGTTCCCGTCTTTTCCAACACTGTTTCAGCACCATGACCACTCCCGATACAGCACGCGTCCAGGGTTCTGCACCCGCGCCCGATAAAGTTATGCACAAACTGGTTTCTCTTGCCAAACGGCGGGGCTTTGTGTTCCCCTCCTCGGAAATCTACGGTGGCCTCTCGGCCTGCTTCGATTACGGGCCGCTGGGCAGTGAGATGAAAAAGAACATCAAGGATCTCTGGTGGAAAGCAATGACCCGCCGACACAGGAACATTGTGGGCCTTGACGCATCAATCATGATGAACCCGACGGTATGGGAGGCATCGGGGCATGTATTAAGCTTCAATGATCCTATGATTGACGACCGGACGACGAAGCGCCGCTACCGGGCCGACCACTTGATTGAGAACCATATTGAAAAGCTCCGCCGTGAGGGCAAAGAGGAGAAGGCTCTTGGTGTGCAGAAGGCGTATGAAGCCGCCGGCACCGCCCCAGACCTCAACAAGGCACTCTACGCTCTTATTGTTGACGAAGGTATCAAGGCCCCCGACACCGGATCGGGAGACTGGACCGATGTGCGCCAGTTCAACCTGATGTTCCAGTGCGACATGGGTGCAGTTGCCGACACATCCGGCACTGTTTACCTTCGGCCGGAAACAGCGCAGGGCATTTTTGTAAACTTCCATAATGTGCGTGAAGCATCGCGCATGAAGGTGCCCTTCGGCATTGCCCAGATCGGCAAAGCCTTCCGCAACGAGATAGTAAAAGGAAATTTCATTTTCCGGATGGTGGAGTTTGAGCAGATGGAAATGCAGTATTTCGTCAAACCCGGCACCCAGCTGGAGGCCTTTGAAGCCTGGAGGGAGGAGCGGTTCAACTGGTACACCTCTTCGCTTGGCATTTCACCCGAAAAACTTCACTGGTACAAGCACGACAAACTTGCCCACTATGCCGACCTTGCTTACGACATCAAGTTTGAGTTTCCGTTCGGCATTGAAGAGATTGAGGGTATTCACTCCCGTACTGATTTTGATTTAAGCCAGCACCAGAAGTATTCCGGCAAAACCATGGAGTATGTTGACCAGGTGACCAATGAGCGCTACACCCCCTTTGTGGTTGAAACCTCAGCTGGATGCGACCGGCTCTTTCTGGCAATTCTTTCCGACGCCTACCATGAAGATGTGGTGGACGGCGAGGAGCGCGTACTGCTGAAACTTTCGCCGAAAGTGGCGCCTGTGAAAGCAGCGGTTCTACCGCTGATGAAAAAGGGCAAGATGGCAGAGGTGGCTGAAAAACTCCGCGCGGAGCTTTCAGAACAGTTTGCGGTGCAGTATGACGACGCCGCCTCCATCGGCAAGCGCTACCGCCGTCAAGATGAAATCGGCACCCCGTTCTGCTTTACCGTTGACCACCAGACTATTGAGGACGGCACCATAACAGTCCGTTACCGCGACACGGCGGCGCAGGAGAGAATCAACATTGCTGAGGTGGGAGCATTCCTTGCGTCCGCACTTGCCTGACACGGGGGAGCGTCCCCCGGAAACCTCCATTCCGATGAACCAATGCGATACGATACAGCAGTCATAGGCGGAGGCCCCTCAGGGGCTGTTGCCGCAGCGGAACTTGCAAAGGCGGGCCTCTCGGTCATCCTTCTTGAAAGGAACCTTGAGAATGTAAAACCCTGCGGGGGAGCCATCCCGCTTGGGCTCATAGAGGAGTTCTCAATTCCCGATGAACTGGTAGAAAAAAAGCTTTCCCGGATGCGGGCCCGCTCACCAAAGGGCCGGACTATAGAGATGGCAATGCCGAATGGCTATGTGGGCATGGTACGCAGGGAAAACTTTGACCGGTGGCTTCGAAGCGAAGCCCGGTTGGCCGGAGCTGAAGTGAAGGAAGGGCTGATGGCAACCATCATGCCGACGGAAAACGGCTACCTTATCACCACACTGAATGACAAGGTCCCTCCGTTTGAAGCGAAGCACATTATTGGAGCGGACGGGGCGAACTCGAAAACTGCCGAAGAACTTGGTTTTCCAGCGAACAGGCTCAAGGTGATTGCCATGCAGCAGCGGTTCCATTATACCCCCTCCATTGAACGGTTCCGCGATATGGTGGAAATCTGGTTTGACGGGGAAGTCTCTCCCGATTTTTATGGCTGGATTTTCCCGAAAGCCGACCATCTGGCAATAGGAACCGGAACGGAGGACAAACTGCACAGCATCAAGGAGCTGCAGAGGCGGTTTGTTGAAAAGATTGGCATTACCGATACCCCATTTCTTGAGGAGGCAGCAAAAATTCCCATGAAGCCGCGAAAGTCCTTTGCGTCCGAAAAAAACATTCTGGTAGGTGATGCCGCAGGGCTGGTTACTCCAGCAAACGGTGAGGGGATATTTTTCGCAATGCGCTCGGGCAAACTTGGAGCGGTAGCCATGATCCGCCATATCAATGAGGGAGCGCCGCTTCAGGAGTATGAAAAAGAGTTCCGTCGCCTTTATGCGCCAATCTTTTTCGGCCTTGAGGTGCTGCAGAGCGTCTACTACAAAACTGACCGCCTGCGGGAAAGTTTTGTGGCCATATGTGCCGACCGTGATGTGCAGAACATCACATTCGACTCCTACCTGTACAAAAAAATGGTTCCAGCAAAGTGGAGTGTGCAGATGAAGATATTCTCCAAGAACATCTTCCACCTAATCAAGGGAGGATAAATGCTACTCTCTTTTCCGAACTGGATCATTCATATTTTCTCCTCGCTCGAGTGGCTGGTGGCTGCGCTGCTGCTTGTGCGCTACGGGCGACTCATCGGCCGAAAAAGCGTCACCGTTTTTGGCTTCTCCATGCTGCCCCACTGGGCAGGAAGCCTCTCGGTACTTGCCTACCATATGACGACGGACAGCGTTCCATTTCTTCTCGACCTCTCCGAAATCATCAATCTTTTTGGAAGCATTTCCCTGCTTCTGGCAACACTGAATATTCTCAAAGAGACAGAGAAGGCTTCGCCGGCAGGCTTCATGGCGCTCATAGGCGCGATCATGATTTCCGGAAAACCGCAGTCATGGCTTGGGGAGGATATTTTTGACGCCATCCTGCAGCTGTCAAGCGTTGTCTATATTTCGTTTCTGATTTTACTTCTTGTCGTATGGCGCCGCAACCGGACCCTGTTTTCGGGCCTGACGGTAGGGGGGTTCTGGTTTGTTCTGGTCTTTATTTCGGTTACCGTTTTCTGCATGTATCTGGCAACGGAAGTCCGGGGCTACCCGACGCTCTCGCATGACGACCTCCTACACGGCTCCGCAGAGAGCCTGCTCAGCATCAGCAACCTGATGATTGCGCTTGGAGTGCAGAGGAGCATCAGAAACCATCAGCATAAGGCGGCAGAAAGGAAGTGACTCCCCTCAAGGGCAGAGAAGACGGTCGTACTGCTGGGAATCCGAAAGCACCTCAGCCGCCTTTCTGAAAAAAGGGTCGCGGGCAAGCTCAAGACGACGGGCGGCTGAGGGGTCGCGCTGACGGACAATCTCTTCGCGAAGTGCCATGGCAACATCACCTGCGGCACCCGAAACCTCCTTTTTCCTCAACCGCACAAGTTCATCGCCGCTGGCGCCAAGCACCTGCATGCTCTCCTTTTCACCGCCAGCCTGCTCAAAACTCTCCTTAAAGGCTTCAAACCGCTTTTCGTCTGATGAACGATAGGAAAAATCCCTCTCTTGAAGAAATTGGGTAAAATCAGCAATCAGGGCCGTACTGTCAGGCACCTCGCCGGAATTTGGAGCATGGTTGAGAGAAAAGAGGAAGAGCATTCCCCGATAACGAAGCTGCTCCAGATAGACGGAATCTACGAAAGGCTCAACGGCAATATCGGGGGCAATGCCTCCGCCGCCGTACACCTTGCGCTTTGCCGCTGTCCTGAAACCCTCATGCCGGGATCCGCCACTCTTGAGACGGGGAAGCACATCGCGAGCCGATGCTGCAGCGCTATGCTCCTCTTTCTGGATAAGACGGCCAGAGGGGGTATAGTACTTGGCTGTGGTCAGCTTGAGGGCATTGTCATAGGGGAGATGAATGACCGACTGCACCAGCCCTTTACCAAATGAGCGTCCTCCAATGAGAATGCCGCGATCAAGATCCTGAACCGCTCCGGAAACAATTTCAGCCGCAGAGGCGCTCCGGGCGTTAATGAGAATGGCGAGCGGAATTTCCGGCTCCTCAGGGGGGCGTATGGTTTTGTAAGACTTTGAGCTGCCCGAAGAGCGGCCGCGGATAGAGACCACAGGGCTCTCTTCAGGAACAAACATTGAAGTCACATCAACCGCTGCGTCAAGAAGACCACCAGGATTCTCCCTTAAGTCGAGAATAATTCCCCTCAATGGGCCGCCCGATTTCGCAACCTCTTCCCTAATACCAGCAAGAGCCTTCTGCATATCTTCAAAAGAGCGGGTGCCGAAGCTCTCCAGCCCGATGTAACCAAACCCCTCAACAAGACCGCTGAAGCTCACTGTGCTGAGCCGAACCTCCTCCCTCGTGAGCTTAAAGGTCAGTCGAGCGGAGTTCCTGCGGCTCACTGCAAGGGTAAGCGAAACACCGACATTTCCCTTGATAAGTTCGCGAACCCGATCAAGGCTTTTCTCCTTGAGCTGCACCCCGTTGATTCCGGTAATACGGTCGCCTACGAGCATCCCGGACTTTGCCGCGGGCCAGCCCTCAACAACCGAAGTCACATAGATGGAGTCCTCAATGGAGGCGATGGTAATGCCGATGCCGGCATACTGGCTACTTGTGAGTTCACCAAGTTCGCGCGACTGCTCTTCGTCCAGAAAAACGGTGTAGGGATCAAGCGTCTCAAGCATGCCATCAATGGCTGAATACATGAGCCGGCTGAGGCTGAGAGTGTCCACATAGTTTTCCGCAACTTCCCGGTAAACATGGCCGAGAAGCTCAATGCCTTTGACATCAGAAAAATAGCGTTCATCATCTCCTGCTGCTGATGCGGAGGAGGGGGAATACAGATGAAGCACAACAGCAAGCACGGCCGTAAACGCCCTGAAGAACCATAAGGACCGGGAATGCTGTTTCATGCGGTCATTGCTTTTTTACGGGGTTGTCAGCCCCCTATCGGAGAGCCTCTTCAAGTGCTGTGGCCGCATCGGTTCTGGCGTCGCGGTACTTGATGATAATCGGGGTATAAATAGACAGACCGTGAACAGTAGCAAAATCTCCCTTCAGTCCACGGGAACCTGCAACAACAACAGCCCCTTCGGGAATGACAAGAGGAGAGTTCTCCGTTCTCCGATGTATGGTGTTGTTGACAAGATCATACACCGGGGTTGAGCCGTTGAGAATCACACCGGTCCCGATAACGGAGCGCTCACCCACAATGGTGCCTTCGTAAATGCCGCAATTGCCGCCAACCATCACGCCATCCTCAATAATGACAGGCATGGCCCCTATGGGCTCAAGCACTCCGCCGACCTGTACGGCCGCAGAGAGGTGGACATTCCGGCCGACCTGGGCGCAACTACCCACAAGAGCATGGGAGTCAATCATGGTGCCCTCGTCAACATAGGCGCCCACATTCACATAGGCAGGGGGCATCATCACCACCGAAGGGGCAAGGTAGGAGCCGTCGCGGACAGAGGAACCACCGGGCACAATCCTCACCCCGCAGTCGTCTGCAAACTGCCGAAGCGGATAGGTATCCTTGTCAATAAAGGTGAATGCAGAGCCTTCCACGCCCGACTCCACCCGGCCGGCCTGCAGACGACCCAGTTTCATGCCGAGCAGAATGCCCTGTTTGACCCAGCTGTTGACCTGCCAGGCGCCATTCTGCTTTTCAGCAGCGCGGACATGCCCACTGTTGAGCAGCTCCTTGAACTGCATAAAAGCTTCACGGGCTCCCGTAACCTGCTGTACATCGGCGGCTGCATATTTTGCATAGCCGAGAAGCTCCTCTTTCAGTGCGTCGTACACTCCCATAAAATCAATTTTTTTCGTGCTTAGAGATCGCCGTATTCTGCGGTAATATCTTTGCTGTTTTTTCTTGAATAGAACCTGAAATCGTCGCTCCTGAGGCTCTCATCCCCCTTCACCCTCACAAAGAGCAGGTGCTGGAGAAACCACTTCATCTCTGTTTTCATGTCGGTGTTCTGCAGCGGCTCAATAACGGTTGGGCTCACATAGAGGTCGAGCTGCTGGAACTTCAGGCTCTGCTGCAGAGCATATTTTCGCAGCCAACGCTCAATCTGGTTGATGGTGGTAAACCGGGCCTGCACAACTCCCGAACCACCACACGCCGGACACTGGTCGCCCATCCGCTGCATAAGGCTCGGCCGTATCCTCTCACGGGTAATCTGCATGACGCCGAAGTCCGATAGGGGTAGAATGTTGGATTTTGCGCGGTCGTTGCGCAGCTCACCCTTCATGGTTTCGTATACCTTTTTGGAGTTGCGGCTGTCCATCATATCAATGAAGTCAACCACAATGATGCCCCCGATATCGCGAAGCCTGAGCTGGCGCACAACCTCACGGGCCGCCTCGAGATTGGTTTTCAGGGAGTTCTCCTCCTGCTCACGCTTGGCTGCATAGCGGCCGCTGTTGACATCAACCACCACCATGGCCTCGGTGTGCTCAATAATAATGTAGCCGCCCGACTTGAGCCATACCTTCCGAGAGAAAATGGATTCAACATCCTTTGCAATACCGTACCCCTCAAAGAGCGGCAGCTTGCCCTGATAGAGCGACACATTCTTCACCATTTCCGGTGCCACCCATTCAATGTAGTTGAGGGTCTCTTTGTGGATGGAGGCAGAGTTTGCAACAATTTCTGTAACATCTGAATTCAGCGAGTCGCGCAGAACGCTGGAGATGATTGTGTCCTCCTTGAAAATGAGCTGCGGCGGAACGGCATCCTTGAGCTTTCCCTCAATCTGCGCCCACTTGCCAAGAAGCTTTTCAAGATCCTGGCGGAGGAGAGACTCTTCCTGCATTTCGGCAACCGTGCGGATAATTGCGCCAAACCCTTCGGGAAGCATGGAACGAACAAGTTTTTTCAGGCGCGCACGCTCCTTACGGGAAACAACCCTGCGCGAAACCGCTACCTGTCCGCCACCGAAGGGAAGCAGTACCATAAAACGGCCGGCAATGGTAATATCGGAGGTGAGCCGTGAACCCTTGGTGCTGATGGGCTCTTTGATGACCTGTACAAGAATGGAGTCGTTGGCCTTGAGCTTGCCAGCAATCATCTGGGTATAGGACTGCCGCTTTTCGGCCTGTTCAGACCTGTCCTTCCCTGCCGCTGAGGGTCCGCGCCCTCCACTCCGGGCAACGGTCTTGGCGCCTGAAGTTTCTGCCTGGACGGCAACGCTTCCGTTGGCCTCACCCTCGTCGTCGCTCTCTCCATTCTCATCGTCATCGTCCTCTATCAGAGCCCTGTAGTCTTCAGTGGTTGTGCCTACATCGGAAAAATGGAGGAAGCCGTCGGATTTCTGCCCTATATCAACAAACGCTGCCTTCAGGCCCTCAATAACCTTATGGACCCGACCAAGATAAATATCACCAATGCTTCTGCGGCTTTCCGGCCGTTCAATAATCAGCTCTACAAGACGGCCCTCTTCAACAAGCGCAACCTGTATTTCGTCGCCGGTCTTGTTCATCAACAGCTGTTTTTTCACACTCTTCTTCATATTGTATATCAGACCTTTCCCTTTATTGGTAATGGACAGGAACTTCTTCAGCAACCGGCTCAGAAACCCCAAGAATCATGAGGGGGCGGTGCATCGGAAGCAAAAACAGTACTTGCAACCTAACAATGAAGATAAGAAATTAAAGGGGTCCCGTAAAACTTTGTTGCAAGCCGCTGAAGTTCGGGAAGAGGGGAACAGAAAAAGGGGAACACGCATGCAAACCGACTATGAATACAGCTTGTGGGAATCAAGGGAACGCATCTCGGGCGTTGACGAGGCAGGCAGAGGGCCCCTTGCCGGACCTGTGGTTGCGGCTGCAGTGGTGTTTCCCCGCTGGTTCCGTCCCGAAAGCGGCATCCTCACCCGGATGAATGACTCGAAAAAGCTTTCCCCCGCTCTCCGCCGTGAACTGGCGCCCGCCATACAGGAGGCTGCCCTTGCTTGGTCGGTTGCGGAGGTTGACGCCCCAACAATCGACAGCATGAACATTCTCTCTGCCACCATGCTGGCCATGAACCGCGCTGTGGCCAATCTTGGCCTCACTCCCGACATCATCCTTGTTGACGGGAACAGATTTACCCCCGACTCTCCGGCCGAGTACAGAACCATTGTAGGGGGCGACGCAAAAGTATACTCAATAGCTGCCGCCTCGGTACTTGCCAAAACGGCGCGCGACCAGATAATGAGCACCTATGACCTTGAGTACCCGGCGTACGGGTTCAGCCAGCATGCGGGATACCCTACCACCATGCACATCAATGCCATCCGTGAACACGGCCGATGCGCCATCCATCGCTTCAGCTTCAGGGTCAGACGACTCAACGAAGTATGAGCAGCAACCAGGCGTGGCTCCTTGGAAGGGAAGGAGAGCGGATCGCCGCGGAGTTTCTTGAGCGGAAAGGCTACCGGATTGTGGAACGCAACTTCCGATTCCACCGCAACGAGATTGACATTATTGCCCTGGACGGCAAAACAGTCTGCTTTGTTGAGGTAAAAACCAGACTTTCAACCGTGAAAGGAGAGCCCGCAGAGGCGGTAACGCTGGCAAAGCAGCGAGAGATTCTGAAAGCGGCTGAAGCATGGCTCGCATACCGTTCTGAGGGGGAGCCGGACTGCCGGTTCGATGTAGTGGGAATCATTGCTGAGGCCCTCTCTCCGGAGAGGTTTTGGGCTGTGAGAATCGACCTTATCACCGATGCATTTCAAGACCTGCGAGGGGGGTGAAAATACCACATACTTGCCTTATTTTTGTTATCTTTGCCATAGAAATCCATAACCTCCAGTCACTGTAACTGTCCATTATGCAGGAAGCCGACATTAAGACCCCCGCCCCCACCAATTACGGAGCAACCAATATCCAGGTCCTTGACGGAATTGCGCATGTGCGCATGCGTCCGGCCATGTACATCGGCGACATTCACAGCCGCGGCCTCCACCATCTTATTTATGAAATCGTTGACAACTCCATAGATGAAACTCTTGGAGGCTTCAATGAGTATATATTCGTTGCACTCAACCCCGACGGCTCAGTTACGGTCATAGACCACGGCCGCGGCATTCCGGTGGACATACACCCTGAAAAGAAAAAGTCGGCACTTGAGCTGGTTATGACGCTTATCGGCGCAGGCGGAAAGTTCGACAAGGGGGCATACAAGGTTTCCGGCGGACTGCACGGAGTCGGAGCCTCGGTGGTCAACGCCCTGTCGGAATGGTGCGAAGTTGAGGTATACCGTGATGGGAAAGCCTGGTTTCAGCGCTACCACAGGGGTGTTCCGCAGGGTGATGTGAAAGAGATAGGGCCCACCTCCGAGCGGGGCACGAAAACGACCTTCATGCCCGATTCCGAGATATTCAAGGTGACTGAATTCCGGAAGGACATCATCATTGACCGTATGCGCGAGCTCGCGTTTCTGAACAGCAACCTTAAAATCGTTGTTCAGGACATTGAAGGAGAGCAGGAAACATTTCATTTTGAGGGAGGTATAAAAGAGTTTGTCCTCTTTACTGACGCCAACCGTATCAACCTCATCAAGGAGCCCATTTACATTTATGGCGAAAAAGACTCTACCATCGTTGAAATTGCGCTACAGTACAACGACTCCTACCAAGAGAATATTTTCAGCTATGTCAACAACATCAATACCCACGAGGGCGGAACGCATGTCACCGGATTCCGCAAGGCCCTGACCCGTACCCTCAACTCATACGCGCAAAAAAATGACCTCCTAAAAAACCTGAAGCTCGCCCTTACCGGCGACGACTTCAAGGAGGGGTTGACAGCCATTATTTCCGTCAAAGTGGCCGAACCGCAGTTTGAGGGGCAGACCAAAACAAAACTTGGCAACTCAGAAACGCAGAGCATTGTGGAAAGCGTTCTCAACGAGCAGCTCTCCGATTTCGCCGAAACCAACCCGAATGTGATCAAAATGATCATAGAAAAGGTGAAGGGGGCTGCCATGTCAAGGGAGGCCGCGAGAAAGGCGAAGGAGTTGACCAGGAGAAAATCGGTGCTGGAAAGTTCCGGGCTGCCGGGAAAACTCGCTGACTGTTCAATCAACGACCCAGAGCACTGTGAAATCTACATTGTGGAGGGCGACTCTGCAGGCGGCAGCGCCAAGCAGGGGCGCGACAGAAGCTTCCAGGCAATTCTGCCACTGAAAGGAAAGATTCTCAATGTGGAAAAAGCCCGGCTGCACAAAATGCTTGAAAACGAGGAGATCAAAACCATCATCCTCGCACTCGGAACCAACTTCGGAGAGGAGGAGTTTTCACAGGAGAAGCTCCGCTACGGCAAAATCATCATTATGACTGATGCTGATGTTGACGGAGCCCATATCCGCACCCTGCTGCTCACCTTCTTCTTCCGCCACATGCGTTCACTCATTGAAGCGGGCAAGGTATATATTGCCCAGCCGCCGCTCTATCTGGTCAAAACAGGAAAAGAGCAGCAGTACGCATGGGATGATGAAGAACGAAACAGCATCACGGAGACGATGAAGAAAGGGAAAGCAAATGTGCACATCCAGCGCTACAAGGGTCTTGGAGAGATGAACCCCGAGCAGCTCTGGAGCACCACAATGGACCCCGAGCACCGCTCTCTGCTTCAGGTAAGCGTGGAAAACGCAATGGAGGCCGATCAGGTATTCTCAACCCTCATGGGCGACAAAGTGGAACCGCGCAGGGAGTTCATTGAGAAAAACGCCCGGTATGTACGCCGTTTAGATGTCTGAACGGCGCACATAAACCTCGCGGCGCAACTCACTGACCCACTCGCTGAAAAGGCGCTGTTTTTTATCATCAAGCGCCAGCTGCTCAAGCTGGGCATAGTCCTTTTCGGGATTAAGCGTATGCGGGAGTCTGCGATGGTTCAACCTAAAAATACCATAAAAAGGCTCACCCTGGGGCGGGATTATTTTCTCTGGCCTGCTTATGTCACCGTCCCCTTTAAGCCCGCCGATAATCTTCTGCAGTTGCGGACGGAGCGACCGAGGGTCAAGATAAGGACGCGAAGACCCCGAAGCAAGAACTGCTCCGCCAAGGCTTGCGGAAACAGGATCATCGGAATATTTCCCCGCCATGGCGGCAAAACTTCCCTTGCCCGACAGCACACCGGAACGGATGGCGTCAAGAAGTGCCACGGCTTCGGCTTCATCCCCGTCTGAACGGTCAAAAGCCACCAAAATATGACGGACATGAATTGAGCGTCCCTCCCTGCCGAGCCTCTGAATGAGATGAAATCCATAGCGAGTCTCCACAATCCCCGACACCTTGCCGTCTTTCAGGCCATAAGCAGCATCCTCAAACGGCTTCACCAACTCTCCCCGCTGCACGAAACCCAGATCTCCCCCCAACTGAGCAGAACCAGGATCAGAGGAGTACTTCCGAGCAAGCTCGGGGAAACTCATAAATCCTTTCGTGTACTTCTTTTCAATATCCTCTATCTTTTTTCGGGCATCAGCTTTCACGGCTCTCGTCACACCGGGAAACTTCAGAATCTGTGAAACGGAGACCTCTTCCGGGATTGTTGGCATTGCACCCCTGTTATTACGGTAGAACGACATCGCCTCATCATACCCAATCGTCACGCCGACAAATTTTTTGCGCCGGAGCTTGTCGGACATCTGCTGGCTGCGAAGTTCATCGGCAAGATCGCGGCGTATACCCTCAAGGCTTTTGCCGAACTGCCCTTCCATCGCATCTTTTGAAGCGAAGCGCCTGCTCAACTGGCGAAGACGGTCGTCAGCCAAAGCGGAAACTTCGTTTTCGTTGATGGCAACACTGTCAAGCCGGGCTTTTGTCAGAATGATTTTCTGGTTGATGAGCCCGTCAAGAATTGATCCTCGAAGACCCTGATCGTTTTTCAAGTCAGGATACTGGAGACGGGTCATTTTTTCGCGGCTATCAAGTTCCGAGCTAAAAATAACCTCACTCCCCACAACAGCTACAATCCTGTCGACAACGGCCGCCATGGCTGTAGTGAGGGGATAAAACAGGCAAAGAAGGAAAGGCAGAAGCAATATGAGGAATCTGTTTTTCATTGGATAGTTCATTCAAGTGTGAAAGGGGCGGCTTTGCCGAGCATTGCCCTGTTACTTCTGGCTTCCCCGGAGTTTCACCGGTGCTTTCGAACGCTTGATCCACTCGAATGCAAGTGGGGCGGCAACGAATATTGAAGAGTATGTGCCAACAAGAATACCGGCGAAGACGGCGAAAGCAAAGGCTCTGATAGCCGGACCTGCGAAGATGAAGAGCACCAGAACAGTCAGAAGAGTGGTGCTGGATGTAATGATGGTCCGACTGAGCGTCATGTTCATGCTCTCGTTGAAAATCTGTTCGTATTCGGATGGCTTCCTGTTTCTGATTCTTTCACGAATACGGTCGTATACAACGACGGTATCGGTAATCGAGTAGCCGGCTATGGTCAGAAATGCAGCAATGATGCTCTGGTCCATCTCAAGGGGCATAACATCGAACACGCCACCCAACAGACTGAAAAGCCCGAGAACAATCAGCACATCGTGAAAGATTGCTACAACCCCCGCTGCGGCAAATTTCAGCTCGAAGCGGATACCGACATAGATAAGAATGGCAAGAAGGGCACCGACCATTGCCTTAAGGGCCGACCATTTGAGGTCGGAGGCTATGCTGGGGCCAACCGCGTCGATGCGCACAATCTCAAAGGGATTGCCCTTGAGGCGAGAGGTAACAGCACCGGTAATCAGCGATTTCAGCTCATTGGTATCACCGCTGAAGACTGTGCTCAAAAGAAACGAGCGGTCCATACCGTACTGCTTGATGGTTCCCGACACCCCTGCGTCGCGGATCGCCGAACGAAGTTCGCCTACGGGAACATCATGTTCGAAACGAAGCACAACCTCGGAGCCCCCCCTGAAATCGATTCCGTAATTGAGCCCTCGGACGGCAAGCGAACCTATGCCCGTAAGTAAGAGAACAAGGGAAATGGCGTACGCAATTTTACGGGCCCCCAGAAAGTTAAAGCTGGTATTACTGAAAATCCTCATGGGTCGAAGCTTGTGATTATACGGTTAACCGAAACTTTTTGCTGACATCATATTTTTTGCAATAAGCAACCTGAATATCTCGCGAGTCACAACAATGGCGGTAAACAGGCTTGCGGCCGTTCCGATCATCAGCGTGACGGCAAACCCCTGAATTGGGCCGATACCGTAGGTATAGAGAAGGAAGGATGCTGCAAGGGTGGTGACATGGGAGTCAAGAATGGAAGAAAACGCACGGTCATACCCCTCACTGACGGCCGAGGTTATGCTGCGTCCCTCTGCCAGTTCCTCGCGGATACGCTCGTAAATAAGCACATTGGCATCAACAGCCATGCCCATTGTCAGCACAATACCGGCAATGCCGGGAAGGGAGAGCGAGGCACTGAATCCGGCCAGAACCGAAAGAACAATAAGCACATTGAGCACCAGAGCAACATCGGCCGCAAGACCTCCCTGACGGTAGTAGAAAATCATGAAGACAACCACGGCAGAAAATCCCCATATAAGGGACTGCAGTCCGGCGCGGATGTAGTCGGCTCCAAGAGAGGGGCCGACCGTACGCTCTTCGACAATGCGCACTGGAGCAGGAAGAGCACCAGCCTTCAGCACAATCTCAAGATCCTTCGCCTCTTCAAGACTCTGAATACCATTGATGACCGAATTGCCGTTGGGTATTTTCGACTGTACGACAGGCGCGCTGTATACCGCCCCGTCAAGAACAATAGCTATCCTTTTACCAATATTGCTCCCCGTGATGCGGGCCCATTTCGAGGTGCCTTCGGAATTCATTGACATCAGAACCTCCGGCTGCACTCCCTGAGAACCGAATGTGGCCTTTGCTTCAGTAATAACGCCACCAGTCAGTTCTGCTGTTTTGCGTACAAGGTATATCGTGTAAAGCCTGCTCCCGTCCTCAGCATCATCAGGCCGGGCGGCAAGCAGAAGCTCGCTGTCGGGGGGGAGCTGGGCGACGGCCTCAGGCTGACTGAACAGAGCGGCAACCAGTTCACGGTTTTCAGCGCGGACCACCGCGTTGTCGCTCCCATATACTTGCACAAAACGGAAAAGCCCATCGTTGGAGGAATTGCCGGCCGAAGCTGACACTGCAGTGTTGATGGCGTCAAGAGTTCTTGAAAGAGCCCCATTTTCTCTCAGAAGCCTGAACTCCAGCTTTGCGGTTCCTTTCAGAAGGTTTCGCATCCTGTTTTCGTCGGAAATACCAGGAAGCTCAATAATGATTTTACGGTTGCCCTGCGTGGTAATCATCGGTTCGGCAACACCGTACTGGTCAATCCGGTTCCGGATAATTTCACGGGCGCGGACAAGTGCGTCTGAAGCCTCTTTTCTCAGCTTACCCACTATCTCAGCGTCACTGTTGCGGATGTCATAAAAATACCTGCTCAGCCGGATGTTCTCCTTTCTGAAGGTCGTTGAAACAAGATCCACCACATCGGCGTCGGTTATCGCAGCTTTACGGCCGACCTCCTCCATAATGGCATCGAACTTTGAGTCGCGGTTCCACGCTTTCTGCATGAAGAGGTCAATCTGATCAACCTCCATAACCAGATGCATCCCCCCTTTCAAATCAAGGCCGAGTTTGAGCCCTTTCTGTCGGGCGTCTTCGATTTCATCACGATGGCTCAGCACAAAATTCAGACTGTCCTCGGGAGAATGGAACGCTTCAAGCTGCTTTCCAAGCGAATACTCCTTCCATGTCGGCACAAGTGACCAGAGGGCAAGGAGCGTGACTCCGGCAATAATAAGAAGGTTGTATCGTTTGTTTTTCATTGATGACATAATCATTTACACTCAAAAAAACCGGTTCCGCCAATATATGAAACAGTGCAGTGATTATCTAACACAGCCGAACCGTTCCACAGACGCATGACGCAATGGAAAAACCCGGCACAGCGACCGGGCTTTTTCTCCATCCCAATTGCCCGGCGACGCACTATCCCCAGATATCTTGGGCAATATTGTTGTACCAGCCGCGGGCAAAGGTGGCCTCCTGGCTCAGTTGATCGTCGTCAGCGTCCATGGGAGTCAAACCGCCAGCCCCTTTTATGGAAACAATCCCCTCCGCAGTCAGTTTGTAGACTGCAGCAACCGACACTCCGTACCCTGGGCCAATGAGGCTGTAGCAGGTATTGACGAGCGAAGGCGCTGCTGGAACCTCGCCATTGAAAAGCCTCACAATTGCTGCAGCAGTCACCTTCCCCTGACTGCTGGCAGCAAAGCCTGACTTCGGCATTGCCCCCGCCATGCAGGCGTCGCCGATAACATGGACTCCTGGGTGAATGAGCGACTCGAATGAAACCGGATTGACCGGACACCATCCCGAGGAATTGACCAACCCGGCATCAAAAGCCAGCTTTCCAGCTTTCTGCGGAGGAATGACATTGACAACATCGCCTTTTTCATCGCCGAACTCCGTCGTCACCGTCATAGCAGCAGGATCGACCTTCAGCACACGCCCCCCTGTTGATGCTCCGCGCCACTCAATCATTCCTGGATAGAGTTTTTCCCAGCCTTTGGTGAAAATCCCCTGTTTGGAGAACTTATCTTTGGCATCAAGAATGAGAATTTTTGACTTTGGCTTTTTCTCTTTCAGGTAATGCGCAATAAGGCTTGCCCGCTCATAAGGTCCGGGAGGACATCGGAAAGGATTGTCTGGCGGGCAGATGATGACCTTTCCGCCATCCTTCATTGCATGCAGCTGCTTCTGCAGAAGAACCGTCTGTGGACCGGCTTCATAGGCATGCGGCATTTGTGCTTCGGCCGCTTTCCTGCTGTACCCATTAATGGCCTCAAAGCTGAAATCAATGCCGGGAGAAACAATGAGCCGATCATAACCGAAAACCTTCCCGCTTTTCAGCTTTACAACGCTTTTGAGGGCGTCGATCGACACAACGGTATCGGCCACCACATCGATCTTGTAGCGATTTTTAAGCACAGCATATCTCTGCGCTATATCCTCCATGGTTTTCAGGCCGCCAAGCACCCAGTTGCTGAATGGGCAGGTATAGAAGACCGCCTTCGGCTCAATGAGTGTAACGGAAATCGAAGAGTCCAGTTTTTTCAGGTACTTGGCTGCCGTGGCACCACCAAACCCTCCACCAACTACAACCACGCGCTTTCTGTCTGCAGCACGACCCATTCCGGGAAGTGCACTAAGCCCCAGCGCAGAACCAGCAGCACCAGCGAAGAGGAGTTTACTGAAATCACGACGCGAAATTTTCTGATTCATAATCGTCCTCCCGGTTAGTTGTTGGTCTGCCATACCGTTCCGTAATACTGCGCAATCAGCCGGATCTCTTCATCGGTGTACCCTTTTGCGTGACGCATCATAACGGTTGAATACCGCTTACCCGACTTGAAATCCATCAACGCAGTTTCAAGATATTCCGGCGACTTTCCATAAAAGGAAGGAATGATGCTGACGCTTTTTCCATCCGTTCCGTGACATGATGCGCAGGAAAACGCCAGAACCTGACCCCGTGGGTCCACGCCCGCTGCTTCAGCCGCCTCTGCCTGCCCACCGGCAAGAACCGACAAGGAAACAACTGTTACTGCCGCAATAAGCAATTTCATTTTTTCGGCCATAAGGTGTTCCTCCCTGATTGAAATGTTAAAAATAACAGGACATGACACTAAACAATTGTTAACTATCCAGAGCACAGAACCCAAAACATTTCCCTCCATCTCCACATGCTGATATCCATCAACGAAGGGATTGCTTTGAACTATATACTTACATGTATATATAATAAAAACAAGCCTTAGCTCCAAATACGCAACAACGCGCACATTATACACCACCCGACCACTCAAATCCCTTCAGGCAACGCATAGGGAAGAGTGGGCGGAATCCTCTCAATATTCGTATCTTTCCACATAAATGAACCGCTGGACTCGCACCTGCTGGTGACGATGGACTGATGTTTCATAGAAAACAATCCCGTATCTATTTTATGTATGATATTGTTGTTGCCGGTGCAGGGCATGCCGGATGCGAAGCGGCACTTGCCGCAGCTCGTTCAGGCAGCGCATGCCTGCTTGTATCTTCCGACCTGACGGCAGTTGCCCGCATGTCTTGCAATCCCGCCATTGGTGGTGTGGCGAAAGGCCAGATAACCAGGGAAATAGACGCCCTCGGGGGGGAAATGGCAAAAGCCATTGATGCTACAGGAATCCAGTTCAGAATGCTGAATCTCAGCAAAGGGCCAGCGATGCACTCGCCACGGGCCCAAGCAGACAGAACGGCCTATACAGACTACATGAAACGGGCTCTTGAGTCCGAAACAAATCTCGACCTTCTTCAGGACACCGTTACAGGGGTTGAGGTCAGAAACGGAAAGTTTTTCGGGGTACGCCTTCAATCCGGCCAGATAATGCGGGCGGGAGCTGCTATTCTGACCTGCGGAACCTTCCTGAACGGTCTGATTCACATCGGGATGAACCACTACCCCGGAGGCAGGACCATTGCAGAACCTCCGGTAACCGGCTTGACAGAGAGCCTGGTTGCCGCAGGATTCACAACTGCACGACTGAAAACAGGCACTCCGCCCAGAGTGGATCGGAGGAGCATTGACTACAGCATTGTAAAAGAACAGCAGGGAGACAGCAATCCTCCCCCGTTTTCGTTCAGCACCGGGAGCCTCGCCGAAAAGCAGCAGATAAGCTGTTTTCTGACCAAAACCACCTCTCAAACGCATGAAATACTAAAAAAAGGGTTTGATCGCTCGCCGCTCTTCACAGGAAAGGTTCAGGGGGTAGGGCCAAGATACTGCCCTTCGATTGAGGATAAGATTCACCGCTTTACAGAGAGAGATGGCCATCACATCTTCCTCGAGCCAGAGGGATTTTATACAAACGAAATGTATGTCAACGGGTTTTCAACATCGTTGCCTGAAGATATACAGATAGCAGGTATGCAATCGATACCCGGAATGGAAGAAGTTAAGATGATTCGCCCCGGCTACGCAATTGAATATGACTACTTTCACCCCAGCCAGATTCGCGGATCCCTTGAAACCAAAGGCGTCGAAAACCTCTATTTTGCCGGCCAGATAAACGGCACATCCGGGTATGAAGAAGCTGCCGCACAAGGGCTTATGGCTGGGATTAACGCATCACGCAAACTTAAAGGGCTCGCACCTCTCCTGCTACGCCGGTCGGACGCATACATTGGAGTTCTCATTGACGACCTTGTAACAAAGGAGACAAATGAGCCATACAGAATGTTCACTTCCTCAGCCGAGCACCGGCTCATTCTCCGCCACGACAATGCAGACTTACGCCTTCGCCATATCGGCCGTACTGCAGGGCTCATTGATGAGGAAACATTTATGAACACTGCTCTCAAAGCCGTAGCGGTTACGCAGTTGACCGCTCTTGCAAGAACTTGGACCATATCTGCAGCGCAAATGAGTAGGTTTCAACCAGCAACAGGCGAGGCCCCCTCAGCGGTCCCCGGGATGAAAGTTGCGCAGGCCATTAAAAGGCCCGAAATAACCATGAAGCTTCTTATTGACGCACTGCCCGTTCTCGCAGAACAAGTTGCAGCCATTACAACCGACCCTCTTGTTCATGAACAGGCAGAGATTAACCTTATGTATGAAGGGTATATCAAAAGAGAGCTTCTCCAGAGCGAAAAAGCCGCGAGACTCGATGAGCTAAAAATCCCCTCCTCTTACAATTACCACTCCATTACCGCTCTTTCCAGCGAAGGAAGAGAGAAGCTCCTGTTTTTTCGTCCCGACACCCTCGGCCAGGCGTCCCGAATACTGGGCGTATCGCCCTCCGACATATCGGTCCTCATGGTACATCTGGGAAGATGACCAACGGATATGTCCGTTCAAGAATTGTTTCACGTGAAACATTATCGAAAACAAACCGCTCGCAACAAAAAAAGCGACAGAACCATACTCTATGGAATCACTGGTAAAAGATATTCAGGGAAACACTCTTCTCTACGGAAAAGACAATGAAGAAGGGATTGTTGGGGCATATCAACTGTCGGACTGGTCTATAAGAGTATTCAACAGAGGGAAGAATGGGGAAATGACATCTCATGACGAACCTTTCTATCCGTACTTCTTTCTCTCTGAAAGTTCACTTCTTGATGGGTTTGCAGTTCAAAATGGCGGGAAATACTGGCCCGTCAGCCTCGCAGGGAATAACTTCTATAGGAGCCTGGCTATATTCTCCGGCTGGAGAAACTACCGGAGCGCTCTAGACTACATTGCAAGAAACAGCCAAGTAAGGGAATGGGATACAATGGGATCAACAGGGGAGAACAGCTTTGTTGCAAACACCTACAGCAAAGGGGACGCCGTTACTCAGTATATGATGCAGAGTGGGAAAACATTTTTCAAGGGGATGATATTTGACGACCTCTATCGCATGCAGCTAGACATTGAAACCCTTTATGACCCAAAACGCAAACCACGGGCAGGCATTGGCATCGGGGAGGACGAAATCATTATTGTCTCTCTGTCCGACAGTAGAGGGTGGGAGAAGGTAATCAATTCGAAAGGGCAAGGGGAAAAGTGTCTGCTTGAGCAGTTGGTTGGCATCATCACAGAGCGCGACCCAGATGTAATTGAAGGGCACAACATTTTCAGCTTTGATCTACCCTATATTCAGGCGCGATGCTCACAGCACAATGTCCCCTTCGCCATAGGGAGAGACGGGCTTATCCCAAGAAGCTACCCAGCCAGCATCCGTTTTGCGGAAAGAAGTATTGACTACCCATTTTTTGACATCCCAGGAAGAAATGTTATTGATACCCTCTTTCTGGTCCAAAGCTATGACATATCAAAACGCTCAATACAGAGCTACGGACTGAAATCAGTAGCGCGGCATTTCGGCTTTGCCGCCAAGGATAGGACCTATATAGAATACAGCGAGATTTCTGGCCTCTGGAAATCGGACCCCGACAGACTCCTTCGGTATGCACTTGACGATGTCAGGGAAACGCGCGAACTCTCTTCGTTACTGTCAGGAAGCAGTTTCTATCTCGCGCAAATGCTCCCCTTCACCTATGCAATGACCGCAAGAACAGGGCAGGCGGCAAAGATTGAAGCGCTCTTGACACGAGAGTATTTACGCAACAAGCACTCTATTCCAAAACCATCCTTCGGAAAACAGCAGTATGGCGGGTATACGGCCGTTTTTCTTAAAGGCGTTCTTGGGCCTATTGTCTACGCAGATGTTGAATCACTCTACCCCTCCATTATGCTTTCCAACAACATCTGCCCCAGAACGGATGAATTGAAGGCGTTCCCTGGCGTTCTAAGCGACCTGAAAGTGCTCCGCCTTAAAACCAAGGGGATGGCTACGGCAGAGAAATCGGCCGGAAATGAACCCCTTTCTGCAAATTATGACGCAATGCAGGGGTCGTTCAAAATCCTTATTAACGCCATGTACGGATATCTCGGCTTCGCCGGGGGAATATTCAACGATTACGATGAAGCTGACCGGGTAACATCAACAGGACAGTCAATAGCACGAAAGATGATTCGGGAATTTGAGGCCGAAGGGTGCCAGATTGTGGAGGTCGACACCGATGGCATTCTCTTAATACCACCCGATGGGGTGACAGACGAAGAGGAAGAGCGAGCATTGGTGAAAAAAGTTTCTTCTCTGATGCCAGAAGGGATACGAATCGGATTTGATGGCAGGTTCCGGAAAATGATATCCTATATGAAGAAGAATTACGCGCTTCTGGACTACTCAATGAACATGAAACTGAAAGGGTCGTCGCTGACAAGCAGAAGTGGAGAAAAATTCGGACGCGACCTGGTTGAGCAGGGCTTTGAAAAGCTTCTTGCTGGAGATATTGACGGCCTTCACAATCTCTATACCTCCTACCGGAACAGAATTCTCAACCACGAACTCGACATAACAGACTTTTCCCGGAGAGAGGGCATGAAAAGTTCCCTTGAACAGTACATGGAAGATGTGAAAGCCGGAAAACGACAGAAAGCGGTGACCTATGAAATAGCCATCAGAAATGGCAAAAGCGTAACAAAGGGAGATAGGATCACCTACTACATATCAGGGAGTGGTAACGCAACCGCATCGTACGACAGGGGAAAGGAGGCTCAGGAATGGCGTGCAGACGCGCCTGATGAAAACACCGCATTCTACCTGAAGCGGCTTGATGAACATTGCCAGAAGTTTCTCCCTTTTTTCAAGCCGCAGGACTTCAGCATGATATTTTCAGACGACACACTGTTCCCTTTCACAGCGGAAGGAATAACGCTTCAACACGAACGGGTGAGTCAGAATGAAGAATCGGAAGGAAACATGAACACAGAGGAACAATAAAGCGACAGCGGCTGTATTTTTTTATTATTATAAATAAGAGGCGTTACTCACCCTTAAAACACACAAGCCTGACAGCAATGACAGATAAAAAGATTTTACCCGTAACCGACAGTGTTACATGGATAGGGGTTCTTGACCCCGGCCTTATCACATTCGACATTGTGATGGAAACCAAATATGGCACCACCTACAACTCGTATTTCATCAATGCCGAGAAAAAGGCTATTGTTGAAACAACAAAAGAGCAGTTCTGGCCTGAGTATCTCGCTAAAATAAAACAGGTTACAGACCCGGCAGAGATAGAGTACATTATTGTTGACCATACAGAGCCCGACCATTCAGGCAATATCAGCAATCTACTGGCCATTGCTCCGAACGCTACCGTAGTAGGGAGCGGGAACGCGCTGAAGTTCCTTCGCGACCAAACCGGACACGATTTTCGCTCGCTTGCAGTCAAAACAGGCGACTCGCTGGATTTGGGCAACAAGACGCTTCATTTCATCAATGCTCCCAACCTCCACTGGCCCGACACCATTTATACCTGGCTGGAAGAGGACAGAGTGCTCTTTACCTGCGATTCATTCGGCTCACATTTCTGCAATGAAAAAATGTATGACGATGAAGTGGGTGACTTTGACGATGCTTTCACCTATTATTTTGACGCCATCCTCCGCCCCTTCAGCAAATACATGATTCAGGCAGTTGAGAAAATCCGTCCCCTTGATATTTCCGTCATATGCCCGGGACACGGCCCAATTCTCAGGACTGACTGGAAAAAATATGTGGACCTTTCTCTTCGTTACTCCCAGAGCGCCATTGCCCTTCCCAATGAGAAGAATATCCTGATAGCCTATGTGTCGGCCTATGAGAACACGGCTATCCTGGCCGAAAGAATAGCCGAAGGGCTTCGCCGATCGTGCGACTTCACCATTGACATCTGCGATATTGAACACATGCACTTCTCAAAGATGGAGGAAAAGATCGCCCATGCATCGGGAATCATACTCGGCTCCCCAACCATCAACCAGAACATTCTTCCGCAGATCTATCAGATATTTTCAGCCATTAACCCCATACGCGACAAAGGCAAGCTGGGAGCTGCATTCGGCTCATACGGCTGGAGCGGTGAGGCAACAAAAATGATAGAAACAAACTTCACCATGCTGAAACTGAAGGTGTTTGACCAGAATATGAAGGTCAAATTCAAACCGCATGAGCCGGAGTTTGAAGCCTGCCATGAGTTCGGCAAAGCCTATGCTGAACGAATGATAGAGATGTATCAGCTGAGCTGCAATCTTTAGGGAGAGAACCCCGCTGCAGCAACAATCCTTCGATTTGAAAGGTAACTGAAGGGGGCTGGGAAACCAGCCCCCTTCAGCGTTTTAACGGAATATAATATTGCGAACAAGCGGTTTTTCGGGCGGGCACTCAAGTGCGCGATTGAGCTTTTCAAGGATGGATGGCTTCCGGTAGTTCAATTCCATTCTCCAAGTGGAGCTCCGTACGCGAACAACGATAGTCCCCTCTGTAAACCGCTCTACAGTGGTCACCGAAGCCACAGCTTCGCCTACAACGGTGCTCCATATTCCGAGGGCGTTGAACTGCGCAAAAGCCTCACGAAGACCGAGACTCAGGTACATATCGCCAGCGATGGAGGAAAATTTTTTTGGGCTTCTCGTTCGTGACACGGTTATGTTTCTGAATTCTGAGTTGACGAGGTGGTCTGGAGATAGTGGAGGGCACAAGAGCCGCCGCCGACAGGACTTTCTTTCAATTCAGCTGAGGAAATCAGCGCCTGACCGCATCCCTCAAGCATATCGAGAACGGCTACGGTCCGTTTCCCGTCAAGCTCACTAAAAATGTCGTCCAGAAGGCATATTGGGCTTTCCCCGATTTTCTCATTGAAATAACGGAACAGGGCGAGTTTCAGGCTGATGAGAAATGTTCTTTGCTGCCCTTGGGAAGTAAAGCGTTTGCTCTCCCGTCCATCTAAAAGAAAGAGCAGTTCATCGCGATGCGGTCCCGACAGGGTCTGTCCCCGCAACCTCTCCTGCCGTTCATTACCCTGAAACCTCTCAAGAAAACGCTCTCGAAGCTCGCTTTCAGGAACATCCTCCTGCAGCTTCCCTATGGTTGAGCGATACTCGATTGCAGGGGTTTCCCCGCCTGAAAGCTCCCGGTGAAGGGACTCAACGAAAGGGAAGAAATCAGCAAGAAAACGGATTCTTGCGGCTGTTACCGATGCTGCAGCGAAAGCGAGATTTTCACTCCAGATCGCAAGCATTGAGGTATCTCCTCGGGAGTTTTGCGACAGTTGCAAAAGCAGTGCATTTCTCTGCTGGAGTATCCGTCTGTAGACCAGCAGATTATCCAGATACCGTCTGTCTGACTGACAGACTGCATTGTCGAGAAAGCGGCGGCGTTCACCCGGAGGGCCGCTGATAATAACAATTTCAGAAGGAGCAAATGAAATGCAGGGTATCTGGCCTATATGAAGAGAAAAAGGCTTTACCTCATTACCATCTACCTGCAGTTTCTTTCCATTCTCTTTTGAATAAGAGACCCGCACAGTTGTCTCTTTTCGGGAAGAGGATTCAAATAGTGCGGTAAGAAGAAAATAATCGGCTGAAAAAGAGAGGCATTCGCCGTCAGAAGCGGTTATAAAACCCTTTGTCAAAGCACAATAATGCGCAGCTTCAAGTATTGATGTTTTGCCGGATCCATTGTGGCCATAAATCAGATTGATTCCCTCTTCAGGCTCAAAAAAGAACGAACGGTGGTTCCGAAAATTCTCCAACTGTATGCTGCGCAGCCTCAATAATAACCCTCTCGTTAAAGCAGCACATCCTTCTCCTGAAAACCTTCCAGATGTGCCTGCGTGGTTTCAGTTCTCAATTATTGATACGGACCGGCATAACAAGGATGATGAGCCTGTCGCTCTTCTCTTCAGTATTGGGACAGAAAATAACAGCAGTCGTCGGGCTTTTCAATTCAATACTGACCTCGTTTTCATCAAGGTGAGCAAGTGCTGCTTCGAGAAAACGGGAATTGAATCCAATGGAAATATCCTCACCCGTGTAACTGCATGCAAGCTCCTCAACAGCCGATTCCCCCTCATTGGTGTTTTCAGCCATAATTTTAAGCACTTGACCCTCAATCTGAACCTTCACATCACCTATGCTTGAAAATCTCCCCACCCTTTTGATGGAATCATAAATAACAGCACGATTGATGACCAGATGCTTGTCATGCTCAACAGGAATGACAGCCTCGTAATTAGGATAGGGTTCAATGATCAGCGCAGCATCAAGCACTATGCTACCACAATTGAATCGTACAAACTTCCTCTCACTCTCAATACTCATTCGTACCGTTTCAGTCTGAGCAAGTTTCTGCAGAATGGAAAGCACTCTGGAAGGAACAACAACTTTGAGTTTTTCTGGCATGGAGATAGATGAATCTTTCCTGCATCGCACCAACCTGTGACCATCAGTTGCTATGGCCGTGAGAAGCTCACCCTCAAGCTCAAACAAAACTCCCATCATAGCTGGACGCATTCCGTCAACACTGCATGCGAAGGTTGTTTTCTGGATAATGTCGAGCATATCGCTTGTTGGCATCTCAAGAGAGATGTCATAGTTTTTTTCCTGCTTTTCGGGTTTCGCCTCAAAAAGGCAGGGCATTCTGTAGCGGCCTTTGTCGGTTGTGATATCAACTCTTCCATGCTCAGTGGCTTCCTGTCGTTCAATTGAGAATGTAACTGAGGTGTCGTACATGCTCCTTAGAAACTCCTGAAGTGCTCGAGCCCTAATGCCAATATTACCGCTGTCGGATGTTTCCACTTCACTGCGTGCGGTAATGGAAACTTCACCGTCTGAAGCAAAAAAAGTGAGTGTGCCGGATTCAATTGAGAGATGGATGTTCTCAAAACGCTGATCAATTGATTTTGCAGGTATAGCCTGGGCAACTTTACCGACTGCATCCTGCAGCTGCTTGATAGAGGAGGTCAATTTCATCTGGTCCAACATTTACAGTTTTATGATTTGATAAATAAGGATTATTGTTGCTGTAGAGAGTGTTGATATGTTGACAACATCGTTTTAATCTTTAGTAAAGTTCTTTTTTACTTTATGATACCAGATATTCTTTTAGTTTTTTTAGTGTTGATAATCTGTTGGTAGAGTGAGTTGTTTGCTGTTGGAGGATTGTTGATAGTTTTCCTCCTCTTCTTATGATGTTGACAATCTCCTCTTTATCAAGATACCACCAACACCCCACCAACACTTTATCAACAGAGCCGCTTACATTGAAATGAGCTCTATTCTCCTTCTGATTTCATTGATTCTTCCCTGATCTTCCCCCTGTGCTTCAACGCGTTTTGTAATGGTGTTGACAGCATGAATAACGGTAGAGTGGTCTCTTCCTCCAAAATGGAGCCCTATGGTCTTCAGGGATGATTCTGTAAGCTGCTTTGCAAGATACATGGCAATCTGCCGACCGGTAGCTATTTCCTTCTTCTTTGATTTGCCCTTTAGGTCGTTGGAGGTGATGGCATAAAATTCACAGATGACCTTTTCGATTGTATCAAGGTTCAGCTGTTTTGCGCTGTGGCGGATAATGTCTTTCAGTGTTATTTTTGTAAAAGAAAGGTCAATATCCTGATTGTCCAGCGACTGTGCGGCCAGCAGTTTGACGATGCATCCTTCCAACTCCCTGACATTGTCGGTAATATTGTTTGCTATAAACTCAATCACATTTTCATCAAGATCAACGCCGCTCTGAAGCAGTTTACTGAGAATGATAGCTTTTCGGGTTTCATAGTCGGGAGGCTGAATATCGGCCGAGAGTCCCCAATTGAAGCGGGAAATGAGTCGGTCTTCAATGCCCTTTATGTTTTTTATGGGGCGGTCGGCGGAAAGAATGATCTGTTTGTTGGACTGATGTAGGGTATTGAAAATATGGAATATCTCCTCCTGCGTCTTCTCCTTTCCGGAAAAGAACTGTATGTCATCGATGATAAGCACATCAATAGTGCGGTAGAAAGAGGAAAATTCCTGGATTTTTCCATTCTGGATTGCATTGACAAAATCAATAGCAAATTTTTCACTTGACACATAGAGCACTTTTGCCCCTTCCCGTTCCTGACGGACCGTGTTGCCAATGGCCTGCATCATATGGGTTTTGCCTAGCCCTACGCCGCCATAAATAACCAGCGGGTTGAATGCATTCTGGCCGGGATTCTGGGCAATAGACTTTGCCGCGGCAAAAGCAAGAGAGTTGCAGTCGCCCCGAATAAGTGTATCAAAGGTATATTTTGAGTTCAGTTGTGTTTCAAAGCGCTCAAGATCCCGTTCAAAACTTTCCGATTTTTTTTTCTCATCCTCTCCTGCCGTCACTTTTTTTCCGGGGAGCGCATTTTGGAGAGGAAGCTGTATGGTTATTGCCTGACCCTGTGATTTGTCCACCACTATTGAGTACATGAGCCTAGCCTCGGGTCCGATAATCTTCTTGAGGGCAGTGTTCAGGAATTGGGAGTAGTGCTCTTCAATCCATTCATAAAAGAAAGTGCTTGGAACCTCAATGGTCAACTCTCCGCCTGAAAGCCCCAGAGGCTTGATGGGAGAAAACCATGTCTGGAATGCAAGGGGATTAATGTGTTCCCGTATGGCCTCAAGGCAGGAATTCCAGACATGAGTTTCAGCATGACTGCTTTCCCTGCCGTCTCCCTTCTGTTGCTCCTGAACCTTTATACTGTCTGCGTTAAGCATAGAAAATCGGTAATTAAGCAGGGTCAAAAAAACCCTGCGGGGAAAACTGTCAACATATGAACCGGTTCAAGGTACTCTTTTGAAAGGATATAAAATAATCAGCGGGGATAAAAATCAGGAGGTTTTAGAGGGGGATTGCCTCACAGTAATCAACCTAATAAGTTTTTATTTAAAAACACTTTAGCCGATTTTATGAAAAAGTTGTCAACATTCGCCAGAAACTCTTTATGCGGACAGAGCGGCGGATTCGGAGGGTGAGATTTTTGTTGTCAACATTCTATCAACATTTATAGGGAGGGTGCCGATGAGTTTTAATGCTCGGGAGTTATTTGTTTATCTCCGATGATTATGGTAATTTATATGCCCTTTAATTTTGAATTTTTATTACAATCTGGTGAGGAGTCATTTGAGATGAAAAGAACCTTTCAACCTAGCAACAGAAAGCGGCGCAATAAGCATGGATTTCGGCTGAGAATGTCGACTAAGAATGGCCGCAGGATAATTAACGCCCGCAGAGCCAAAGGGCGTCATTCGCTTTCTGTCAGCAGCGACATGGGTACTGCCGGCAGATAACCTGTCCGGCTGCCGGACCCCTTGCGGGGCCGATGCAACAAACAAACAAACGCTCTTTCCGGTTTTGACAGACAGGCACCCCTACAGGCTTCCACGGCATGAGATTGTGAGGAAAAAGAAGCTGATATCGCTTCTTTTTACGGGCGGAATGAGCTTGAAGTGCAATTTCCTCCGCATGGTCTATCTTTCTCATAATGATGTCCGGGGCGGTTTTTCCTCCCCGCTGTCGGTCATGTTTGCGGTCAGTAAAAAAACGCTTCCCTCTGCAGTCATGCGCAACAGGGCAAAGCGGTTGATGCGCGAGGCATACCGCATTGAAAAGCCTCTGCTGCAGAAGCGTATTGAGGAACTTCAGGGGAAAGAGAAGGCAGGAGAGATTTCCATTGTGTTTCTGTATACTCAGAGGGGGTCGCATATTCCCCCGCTCACGGATTTCAGGTTGGAGATGAATTCAGCGCTACGGCAGATGTTGCTTGGCACTGGCCGGAGGAAGGTGTGAAGCTGGTTGATGTTCGGAAAAGAGCGGAGATGATGCAGGAGACAGACAATGGTTATAAGGAAGGTTTTTGCTGCGGTACCAATAGCGCTCATAAAATTTTACCGGGCATATATTTCGCCTCTGCTCGGCCCGTCATGCAGATTTTACCCCACCTGTTCAGCCTACGCCATTGAGGCATTCGAGAGGCATAATTTTTTCAAGGCAACCTGGTTGAGCATCTGGCGCATTCTCAGATGCAATCCTTTTTCTCGGGGCGGATTTGATCCGGTTCCTCCGGTTGAAGACGGTCAGGACGCCAACAAACAGCAGCAGTAACAATGGATAGAAATTCGGTAACGGGACTTGCTCTTATAGCCCTTATAATGATAGTCTGGCTTCAGTTTATGTCGCCGGAAAAAAAACCGCTTATCCGCGAGAGCGCAAAAAGAGTGGCACCTCTGGAGCAGGTGGCTGTTCCGGAGGCGCCCGCTCCCATTTCCGCTTCCGATGCATACGGGGCATTCGCCTCAGCCGCAAACGGGAAAGCCCGCCAGATGGTTGTGGAAAACGACCTGTTCCGGGCAACCATCTCTTCAAAAGGAGCTACCCTGACCTCGTTGGTCCTGAAGAAGCATCTTGATGGAAACCTCAAGCCTGTTCAGCTTGTTAGTAACCGGGCCGATGGTGCTCTTTCGTTGCTCTTCCTGACCAGAGAGGGGAGAAAAATCGACACCCGCGACCTCTATTTCACGGGGGGCTCCATTGATACGCTCCAAACCCTCACGGGAAAGGAGATCTACAGTGTCAGCTACCGCCTGAATGTTTCCAAAACCAGGAATATCCTGATCACCTACAGCTTTACCGGCAACAGTTATCGGGTCGGGTATGATGTGAAGCTGAACGGATTTTCCAGTGCCCTTGCAGGCAATGAGTATCAGTTGCAGTGGGACGGGGGCCTTGGTTATACTGAGAAGAACCGAGAGGATGAGGCGCACAACGCACTTGCTGGCGCATATCTCGGGGGCAGTCTTGTAAAGCTTGATGCAGCCAAAGACAATCAGTCATACCGCGAAGAGCAGTCGGGCGAGGCGAAATGGGTGGCTGTGCGCAACAAATATTTTGTGGCCGCGCTTATCCCTTCCGATCGTACCGGGGGCTTTTACATTGACGGTAGTAAAAAGGCCGGCAACGAGTTTGAGAATTACTTGGCGGCACTGAAAATGGAGGTGCCGATATCAGCCGCAACTCTCGACAACCGTTTCAGCCTCTATATGGGTCCGCTTGATTACGATACGGTAAGAGCACAGAAGGCCGATCTGGAAAAGATAATGGATTTCGGCTGGGACTGGCTGACACGGCCATTTGCAGAGCTTGTCATTCTTCCCGTTTTCAGCTGGATGAACACCTTCATAAACAACTACGGGCTGATCATCATCATTTTTGCCTTCCTCATCAAGCTGGTGACCTATCCTCTGTCGCTTGCGTCGACCAAGTCGATGAAAAAAATGGCTGCGCTTCAGCCACTGCTCAAAGAGCTGCAGGATAAGTACAAGGACAATCCAGCAAAGCTTCAGAGCGAATTGGGACGGATTTATAAGGAGGCCGGCGTCAATCCTCTGGGAGGATGCCTCCCCGTGGTGCTGCAGATGCCGCTGCTCTTTGCTATGTTCTATGTGTTCCGCTCCTCAATTGAGCTCCGTCAGCACGGATTTCTCTGGGCGCATGATCTTTCCGTTCCGGACTCCATTCTGAATCTGGGTTTCACCATCCCGATGTATGGCGACCACATTGCTTTGATGCCCATACTGATGGCGGGAACGGTGTTCGTGCAGCAGAAGATCACCCCTACGGCACAGACCAATGATCAGATGAAGATCATGCTCTACATGTTCCCGGCCATGATGCTGCTGTTTTTCAACAACATGCCTTCGGGTCTCGGTCTCTATTATCTGATGTTCAATGTGTTCAGCGTGGCCCAGCAGCTCTACATCAACTCGACCACGACGGAAGCCGACATGCCGAATGTGTCTATTGCTGCACCAACGCGGCAGAAGAAGAAAAAATCCGGCGGTGGAAAGTAGAGAGGGGTAGCGAGGATGCTTATTGAGCAGGTGGACGCGAGGTTCTTTGCTTTCCTGAACCAGCAACTGGTCCATCCGGCTGCTGATGACCTGTTTGTGTTCCTGACTAAGGCGAACCTTTCGCGGCATATTTTTGTGCTTGCCGCTCTTTTCATGCTTGTTCGTGGAGGTCGGCGCGGCATGATTGCGGTTTTTCTGGCCCTTCTGGCGGTTGGTCTTGCCGATTTCATCGCTTCGGGTATGTTTAAACCCCTTCTTGGGCGCATCCGCCCCTGTTTTGCCCTTGAGCATGTCCGTCTGCTCATTGACCAGTCACGCTCCTTTTCCTTTGCCTCTTCCCATGCAGCAAATACCGCCGCCGTGGCATCAATGGTCTGGATTTTCTTTCACCGCGGCTCACTTTCGGAACGGCTGTTTACGGTCACAATGATATGCTACGCTTTGCTGGTAGGGTATTCAAGAATTTATGTGGGAGTCCACTATCCTGGCGATGTTGCTGGCGGAATGGCAATAGGTATTTTCAGCGCCTTTATTGTGTACATGCTCTTTTCCTGGATTTTTAAAAATGCGGCCTGGCTTCGACTGCCGGCTGAAAAAGGGAGGTCGGATGGCTGAGGCCGTTTACAGAAAAGGCGATATTGTTGAACTCCTTATAACCGACATGGCGGATAAAGACGAGTGTTTCGGGAAACTTGAGTGCGGAATGGGAGTGATGGTTGGGGGCATGCTCGCCGTTGGTGATCGTGTTTCAGCCCGCATTACCCGTGTGCGCCAGCGCTATCTGAAGGCGATTGCGCTTGAGGTTCTTGAGCCCTCTCTGGACAGGACTGAGACGGTTTGCGGGGACTTCGGGATGTGCGGGGGGTGCAAGCTGATGCATATCCGTTATGACGCACAGCTGCGTTACAAGGAAAAAAAAGTTCACGACGCCCTTCTGCACATCGGTGGATTTACGGACCCTCCAATGCTTCCGGCCCTTGGGGCCCCTTCCCCGGTTCATTACCGAAACAAGATTGAGTTCTCCTGTTCGGGCAAGCGCTACCTTCGTCCTGAGGAGCTTTCAATGGATGAATTACTGAAGCCAAAAAATTTTGCTCTTGGTTTTCATGCCCCAGGCAATTTTGAAAAGGTTATTGATACCGCCCGCTGTCATCTGGCAACCGAGGAGATGAACACCGTGCTTCGGCTGAGTCGTAGTTTTGCGCTTGAAAATGGCATGGAGCCATACATGGCCCGTGAGCACACGGGATTTCTGAGGAACCTTGTTGTCCGTTCCAGTGTTAACACCGGCGAGGTGATGGTCAATATTGTCACCTCCTGGTATGACGGGGAGCTGATGGAGCGATACAGCGCACATATTCAGGCCGGCATGCAGGGGGTTTCCATGACTATTGTGAACAATGTTACCAGTCGTCGCAATACGGTGGCCACCGGTGAGCAGGAGTATACGCTCGCGGGTTCGGGTACCATTTCCGAAAAGCTCGGCCCGCTGGAATTCAGGATATCGGCAAACTCTTTTTTCCAGACCAACACGCTGCAGGCTGAGGCGCTTTACGGGCGGATTCTTGAGGCCGCGGAGCTCAAAGCGGGCGACACTGTGTACGACCTCTATTGCGGAACAGGAACCATCACCCTTTGGCTTGCCCGCCATGCTGGGCGCGCAATCGGGCTGGAGGTGATTGAAAGCGCCATTCAGGATGCCCGTTCCAATGCGGAAAGCAACGCGATCAGTAACGCACATTTTTTTCAGGCTGACCTGAAGGATCTTGCGGCAATGATGGAACAGTTTGAAGCGCACGGCCGGCCGGATGTGATTGTTACGGATCCCCCAAGGGCGGGGATGCACCCGAAGGCGCTTGCAACCATGCTGAAGCTGGGGGCGCGCCGTATAGTGTATGTAAGCTGTAATCCTGCAAGCCTTGCCCGGGACGGAAAGGAGATTGCGGCGGCGGGTTACCGGCTGATTTCAGTTGAGCCGGTTGACATGTTTCCCCATACCGCTCATATCGAGAGTGTGGCCTGTTTCGATTATTCGCCCTCTTCCCTCTCCAGTTTAGAGTAGCCGGTTGGTTCGGCCGCGTCGGCTTTTTCCTGTTCCCATAGGGTGAAACTGTCGATGTCGCCGCTGATTGAGGCCAGAACGGCCGTAATGAGGGCAAGGTCGTCGGCAAAGCCGAGGAAGGGGATGAAGTCGGCTATGGCGTCCAGCGGGGTTACAAAGTAGAGCAGCGCGGTGACGCTCATCACAATGGTTTGCCACGGTACCGCACGATACTCTTTGGACGCATAGCACTTTATCATGCGCACAAGTGGCTGGATTTTTCGGGTGAGTTCGGGAACCCTTGAGGTGCTGGTCAAAACAGTTGAACGGCTGATGGCTGAGGCAATAAGCTTCTGCAGCTTGCCCGGGTTTTTTAGGATCTGCTCTGCCCGCCCTTTTTCGGCCTCGATCTGCTCCTTCATTTTTTTCCCGCCTTGAGCAGCGTCTCCCTCTCGTTCTTTGAGAGTGAACTGTAGCCGCTTCGTGAAATTTTATCAAGTATGCGATCTATCTCCTGCTCCCTTAACCCGTTGTCCTCTTTTCCTATGGAGTGTATGGTTGCCACGCGTTTCTTTGGGCGGTCGAGCATTTTCTTCATCTGCTCCAGAGGGTTGAAGTCGCGGCGTTTGAGGGTGATGTAGATGAAGCCTATCAGCATGCCGCCGAGGTGGGCGAAGTGGGCAATGTTGCTGCCGCTGCCCATGGTTCTGCTTCCAAGTCCCGACATGAACTCAATGAGTGCGAATCCGGCTATGAAGTATTTTGCCTTGATGGGAAAGAGAAAGTAGAGGAAAATATAGCGGCCGGGAAACATCATGCCGAATGCGAGCAGTACGCCGTATATAGCTCCTGAAGCTCCAACTGTGGGGGAGAGGGTTCCCATAGTGGCCACGAGGTTGATGAGGGCCGCGCCTACTCCGCAGATGAAATAGTACCAGGTGAATTCTTTTGTCCCCCAGTAGTTTTCAATTTCAGCGCCGAACATCCAGAGGGCGAACATGTTGAAAAAGAGGTGGGTGGTGCCTCCGTGCATGAACATGTAGGTGAATGGCTGCCATATCCGGAAGTTTTCAGAGGCGGCCGGCCAGAGCGAGCCCTGAATGAAAATGAAGTTTCCGAGCGGCGTGAAGTACTGCAGCAGGAATACGGCTATGTTTGCGATGATGATTGCTTTGATTGCCGGGGGCATGAGCTGGAAGCCCCCGGGCCGGTAAGGCTGGCTGTACTGGTTCATAATACTTGGTTTGGAAAGGACGGCGTCCTCAGTCGTTCAGGGCGGCAATGCCGGGCAGTTCTTTCCCTTCCAGGAATTCAAGGCTGGCTCCTCCGCCGGTTGAGATATGGGTCATTTTGGTAGCAAGACCGGCTTTTGCAACTGCGGCTGCAGAGTCGCCCCCTCCAATGATGGTGGTCGCCCCTTTTGCTGTGGCTAAAGCCATTGCTTCGGCAATCGCCATTGTGCCTGCGGCAAAACTGTCAATTTCAAACACTCCCATGGGACCATTCCAGAGAATGGTTCGAGCTGAAAGGATTTCAGCACGGTAGGCCGCTGCGGTTATGGGGCCGATATCAAGACCCATCTCGCCTGCTGCAATCTCTTTGACCGATGTGGCGCGGAAGGGGGCGTCGGGGGAAAGTTCGGGAGCTGCTATCACATCTTCGGGCAGCATAAGCTTGATATTGCGCGCTTTAGCCTGTTCCAGAAGGCTGAGGGCGAGTTCCAGCTTGTTGTCTTCAACAAGCGAGCTGCCGGTTTCAAGCCCCATTGCTTTGAAGAAGGTGAAGACCATGGCTCCGCCTATGAGCACGGTGTCTACTTTTTTGAAGAGGTTTTCAAGAACATCGATTTTGCCTGAAATTTTGGATCCGCCGAGAATGGCGATAAAGGGCCGTTCAGGTTTTTCAAGAGCTTTTCCGAGGTACATCAGCTCTTTTTCTATCAGGTATCCGGCAACAGCCGTTTGTACGAAGTGGGTGATTCCTTCAGTTGAGGCATGGGCCCGGTGTGCCGTACCGAATGCGTCGTTGACATAGATTTCGCCAAGCGAGGCGAGCTCTTTTGCGAATTCAGGGTCGTTGGCTTCCTCCTCGGGGTGGAACCGTAGGTTTTCAAGCAGCATCACCTCTCCGTCCTGCAACGCAAGTGCGGCCTGCATAACCTCTGTGCCTATGCAGTCTTCCGCCATTGCCACCGGGGTGTCAATCAGTTCTGAAAGCTTTGCGGCCACGGGAGCAAGTGAAAAGAGAGGATTGACCTTCCCTTTCGGCCGGCCAAGGTGAGACATAAGTATAAGACGCCCGCCGTTGTCGAGAATTTTGCGGATGGAGGGCAACGCTTCCACTATCCTCTTGTCGTCGGTAATCTCCCTCTCGTCATTGAGGGGGACATTGAAATCTACGCGCATCAGTATCCGTTTGCCTTGGATGGTTATGTCCGACAAGGTCTTTTTCTGCATTGCTCACTTGGGTTGGTTGAAAAAACAAAACGCTCCGCTCTTCAGTTAAAAGTATAGGCAATATAATCAAGGGAACCGCAAAAAACCTGCTGTCCGTTCCTCCGGGGTTTCAGTTGACCCTTTACTGGCGGTTCCTGTTGGTCCGGTACTGGATTGTGTTACGGTTGTGGCCGCTGAGGGTCGAGGCAAAATAATGGCCCCCGGTTCCTGTGGCCACAAAGTAGAGGTAGCTGGTTGTGGCTGGATTGAGAACGGCGAGGATAGCTTTCGCTCCGGGGCTGCATATCGGGCCGGGCGGCAGACCGCGGTGCAGGTAGGTGTTGTAGGAAGAGTCGACTCTAAGATCTTTGTAATAGAGCTTCCGGCGCGGCCCGGGGAGGGCGTACTGTACGGTGGGGTCGGCCTGGAGCGGCATGTTCTTCTTGAGCCGGTTAAGGTAGACGCTTGCCACCAGGGGCTTTTCGCTATCAAGCGGGGTTTCAGCCTCAACAATTGAGGCTAGGGTGAGAAGTTCGTTTTCGTTCAGCCCTTTCCGTGCAGCCATACTTTTCAGGCTGTCGGTGAAGAAGCTGTCGAATTGGCGGGAGAGGAAGTCCTGGACCTCCCTCGGTGTGCTGGCCCATGGGAAGTTATAGGTTCCCGGAAAGAGCCGGCCTTCCAGCTTTCGCTGTGTGGCTTCCACGGTGAAGCTGGTTGAGTCTATGTCGAGGTGGCGGGAGATGACGCTGGCCGTGGTGGAGATGTCGAGCCCTTCGGGAATGGTGACGCGGACCTCGTCCTGGTCGTGACGGTGCAGGTACTGGAGCAGTCCGATATTGGAAAGGCCGGGCGGAATCAGGTAGCGGCCCGGCTTGATGTTGTGAAGCGAGGGAACGAACTGGCCTATCGCCATTAGTGGCCAGCGGCTTGTTACAGCGCCGTTTTTTTGCAGGTCCTTGACAATGTTGGTGAAGGGGGTTCCGCGGTGTATCAGGAGGCGGGTGGGTTTCGGAGAAGTGTTGAGTCGGGGAAAAAACATGATGACAGCAACCGCAGCGGCCAGAATGAGTATGGCGGCCCGGAGGGCATGGCGGCGCGGGTTTGGGGGTGAAGGCATAACAGAAAAGGGATGAACGGGGTTAGCTGTTCCTGCCGGAGTCGTTCAGCCTTTTCCATTTATGCTGGAACAGCCGTGTTTCTTCAATGATGCAGCGGTATATGTTTTCCAGGGTCCGGGTCTGCAGTTCAGACGATGCGCGGCCGAGAACATTGCCGAGCACCTCTTTTTCGCGTTCGGGCTGCAGCACCTGTTCTCCGATTTCGGCTTTCAGAGCGCTGATGTTTTCTGCGCAGTGCAGGCGCTCGCAGAGCAGAGCTGAAAGCTTGAGGTCGATGGCATCAATTTTTTTTCGCCAGTCATCCAGACGGATCCGGCATGCTTCCTGATTGGCGGGGTCGAGGGTCGTCATTTCTTTATTGGTTGTTGAAGGGTGAATATCTGCACAGGGAGGGTTCAGTCGCCCTGTTTCTGGGCGAAGAGGAGTTTCCACCTCTCCACGTCCTCTCCGGAAAGCTCATCACTGGAAAATTTTTTCCGGTTGCCCGCCGACTCCCCATCGTCCCCATGCTTTCTGGATGGGGACATCAAAATGGAGGCAAACACTTCGGATTTCATGCACTCTGCCCCGAAAGCCGAAGCGTATCGGCGGATTTCTTCGTCCGAACTCACAATAGTAACCATTTTTACTGTCGGGTTCAACGATTTAACATAATCAACAATCCAGCGGTCCGCACTTTTCCGGCGGGAGGTGAACACGGTGTGAAGCGGAGAGTGCGAGCAGCGGTCTCCGTGCTGTCCATCGCCATCGTAGACGAGGGTGATGGGACGAGCGTGCGCCCGCTGGTAGTGAAGGAGGCGCATTTCGAGCTTCCTCCGAAACGGCTCAAACTGGCTCGAAGGAGCGGGATGGTAGAGTGCGTGGAGAAGGTTGTAGCCGTCAACCACAATTTCCCTGTTGCGATGATTCATGGGGCCCGGGGTCAGGGTGAAAGCTGGATCGGTCAAGCTGCAGGGTGCTCTGGGGACGGGGTTGCTAAGTTTACGAATGCACACCTTATATAAAATAAGGGAATATTTTTTTTGTACATGTACTTTTAATACATTTGTATGGTGGTGAAAAATGGTAAAAAATGGGTCAGGATGGCCGGTTTCATAGGAAAAGAACGACATAGTGTCGATGACAAGGGGCGGCTGATGATTCCGGCGAGGTTTCGCCGGAAATTTGCAGACGCCGTCGATCCGAAAGGCGGAGCCATGGAACATGGCCGGTTCGGAGCGCTCTATGTGATGAAAACTTCTGATGGTTCGCTTGAGCTCTACGAGCCCTCGGTGTGGGAGGGAATGGGAAAGAGTATCTCTGCCCTGTCTGACTTCAACCCCGAAGAGCGGCTTCTTAAAACACTGATGTATGAGTGCCTTGAAATGGTCGAACTCGACCGTCAGGGCCGCGTCCCTCTTTCGCGCGAGTTTCTCGACCATGCCGGAATTTCGGGTGAGGTGGTAATTCTTGGCGCCGATACAAAAATGATTGTTTGGGAGCCGGAGAGGCTTCGCGGTATTGTTGAGAGAAGCAGCGGGCGGTTCACCACACTTGCGGGACGGTATTTCTGATGGGCGGCCCGGAGAGCAGTTACCACGAGCCGGTTCTTGCCGGGGAGTCGGTTGCCCTGCTGGTTCATGGGCCCGGCCTCTATCTGGATGGAACGCTGGGAGGTGGCGGCCATTCACTGGCCATTCTCCGTGAGCTTGAGCGCTCAGGTTGGTTGGAGAGTTCGCTCCTTGTGGGGATTGACCAGGACGATGATGCGCTGCAGGAGGCCGGGGTGCGGCTTGCCGGGTATCGGGGGCATGCGGTTGCCGTCAAGGGAAATTTCCGCGACATTGCCGTACTGACGGCGCGCGAGGTGGCATTGAGGGGGATGGAGCCGAAAGCGGCCGGCATTCTGCTGGATCTCGGGGTCTCCTCCCATCAGCTGGATGTTCCTGTTCGCGGGTTCAGTTACATGCAGCCGGGCCCTCTTGACATGCGCATGGACAGCGGGGCGCCAGGGACGGCAGCCGACATTCTCAACAGTGTTCCGGAGGCTGAACTGGCTGCAATTTTTTTCAGGTATGGCGAGGAGCCTCTAAGCCGGATGATTGCCCGTGCGGTGTGTGTCCGAAGGGTTGAGAAGGGCCCTTTCCTCACAACAGACGAGCTTGCTGATGCGGTGCGCAGCGTTGTGTTTGGACGGGAGCGGGTGATGAAGGCTCTTTCCCGCGTGTTTCAGGCGCTGAGGATTGCGGTGAACCATGAGTTGGAGGTTCTTGAAAGAGCGCTCGAGGACGCGGTGGCGTTGCTCGGGCCCAAAGGGCGCATGGCGGTCATCAGTTATCACTCACTTGAAGACAGGATGGTAAAGAGGTTTTTTTCTTCTCTGACGACGGCCGACTGGGGGCCGAAAGGTGTGGGGTTGCGGGAGCCTGTGATGCCGGCAGAGGCAATAGCGGTTACCCGAAAACCAGTCTGTGCGGGTGCCCAGGAGGTTGCCCGGAATCCTCGGGCCAGAAGTGCAAAACTCAGGGTTATTGAAAAAAAGGAGGGGGCCGATGAATAGCAGTTTCAGTGTGAGCTCCATGTTCACAAGAACCAGTCACTTTTTTCGTGGTTCCGGGCCGGGTGCTCCGGCTGTAGAGGTTCCCTTCCTGAGAGGGACTCATGTTGGGCAAGGGCCTTCGCTTCAGGCGCCTTTTTCCGAAGAGGCTGAGGATGAAAGAGCTTCTCCCCGGAATGGGGCGAGGTTTGATTTCAGCAGTCTCCTCCAGCTACGCTCGTTTGTCGTTCTGCTGCTTGTCACCGTACTCGCGCTGTTTCAGATCAACAATATTCTTGCTATACAGAACCTTTCGGCGCGCAATGACCGTCTTCGCAGCACTATCCGCCTCACAGAGAGTGTACTTGCCTCGCAGGAACTTAAGGTGCGGGAACTACAGAGCATACACAGCCTTACGGAGGTTGCGGGAGGGCTTGGCCTTGCCCCTTCATCGGAGCCTCCTGTTGAACTTGAACCCTGACTTCGGGCCAGACTACTACTGAAAGAGACCCTCATGCATGACGAACCGAACACCACCGGCACCAATGAGCGCCTGTTTGCCCGCAGGATAGGGGGCGTTGTGCTTGGATTCGCCGTTTTTATGGTAGCTCTGGTCGGAATGCTCTTTAATATTCAGATTATTGAAGGCAAAGGGTACCAGAATAAGGCGGCGAAGCAGTATGAACGGGTCGTTTCGAGCAGGGCCAGTAGGGGCGACATTCTTGACCGCCATGGACGGATGCTTGCTGAAAGCATTGAGTCCGTATCGTTTTATGCCGACCCGAGGGTTGTTCGCCGGACCCCGCTCTTCGACGAAAAGGGCCGTCCTTCAATCAATCCCCGCACGAGGAAGCAGAGAACTTTCGACAACTCTTCCCACATTGCCTCGCTCTGTGCCCGTCATCTTGGTGGCAGTCGCCAGTCGTACCTGAATGAGCTGAGGCGGAAGCGCGGGATGGCGGTTCTGGGGCGGAAGATTCCTATTGCCAAGGCAATGGCGCTGATGGATGAGAAGATCCCGGGATTCTGGTTCGACCGCGAACATCAGCGGTATTACCTGAATGTGGCGGCACAGCTCATAGGGGTCACCAACAGCCGGAACCATGGCCAAAGCGGGCTGGAGCTGCAGCTTGAGGGTGATCTCCGCGGCCGTGACGGCACAACGGTCTATCAGAGGACGGCTACGGGCGAGAAGTATCCCGCCCCCGATGCGCGCCAGCATGCAGCCCTCAAGGGGAATACGGTGGAGCTGACCATTGATGGCGATATCCAGAGTGTTGTTGAGGACGAACTGGCCAAAATCGTGACGAAGTATAATGCGGTTGCTGCAACGGGCATTGTAATGGAGGTGAAAACTGGCGAGATTCTTGCCATGGCCAACAGCCCTACATTCAACTTGAACAACCGTTCAACATGGACGGCGGAAAAAGCGCGCAACCGCTCGGTTGCGGACAGCTTCGAGCCGGGCTCAACCTTCAAGATAGTTATGGCTGCTGCCGCTACCGACGAATTGGGCAGGAAGGCTGAAGACAGGGTGTTTGCCCATAACGGAGTCATGCCGGTGTACAATCGATACATCAGGGACCATGAGCCTTACGGGGATATTTCCTTTCAGGAGGCGATTATGTATTCAAGTAATATTGTGGCGGCTGAAACCGCAATGGCGGTGGGAGGTGAGAAATTTTATGAATATGTCCGTCGCTTCGGCTTCGGCTCGAAAACAGGTGTTGGGCTGATAGGAGAGCTTCCCGGCATGGTGAAGCCCCTGAAAGACTGGAGCGGAACAACCCTTCCCTGGATGGGATATGGGTATGAGGTGATGACGACGCCACTTCAGATTCTGCAGGCTTATGCTGCAGTTGCCAACGGGGGTGAAATGATGCGCCCGATGATTGTCAGAAGGGTGAGGGAACCGGACGGCCGGGTTGTGCGTGAGAACAGTCCGGAAGTGGTCCGTCGGGTTATTTCGGGGAGGAGTGCGGACTATCTCAGCCGTGAGTATTTCCGGGCGGTGGTTGATAGCGGAACGGCTGTTTCTGCGGCAATAAAGGGGATAAGTGTTGCGGGAAAAACCGGCACGGCCCAGCGGGCGAAGGACGGCAACTACAGGACCAGGGTCTATGTGTCGTCGTTTGTGGGCTATTTCCCCGTAGAGGATCCCCGTTATGCAATTATCGTGCTTGTTGAAGATCCAAAGCCGGCGTATTATGCCTCCACTGTTGCCGCCCCCTCGTTTTCCTCCATTGCTTCAAGGATGATAGCCTGTTCAGGGGAGCTTCAGAAAAACCTTTCCATGCATTCGGCCGAGCAGGAGGCGCTCCGTTCCATAACAACGGTTGCTGTTCCCGAGCTGGCAGGCCTTAGGGTAGATGAAGCAAAGCGGCTTCTGCGGTGGCTTGGGCTGAGGATGGAAATTTCTGGAGAGAGGAAGGGGTTTGTTGCGGCGCAGAATGTTGCACCCGGCAGTCGGGTAGAAAAGAAAAGAACCATAACGGTTACCGTTGCAGAGACGAATATGGAGAGGAGGTAGATGTGAACGATTCGCTTCCCATTCCGCGCCTTCTTGAGGCGCTCACCGGGGCCCAAACCCTTGCTGGCGAATCCTGCGGGGGCGTTGTGTCGATGGTTTCCAGCGATTCGCGGGAGACTCTGCCTGGCGGGCTTTTTGTTGCAATCAGGGGGTTTCTGGTCGATGGGCACAATTTTGTGGCTGACGCCCTCCGTCGGGGAGCTGGGGCTGTTATATGTGAGGATTTCCCAAAAGGGGAAGTACCCTCGGGGGTCTGCTTTATAAGGGTTCTCGACGCACGGCGGGCACTTGCCGAGGCAGCCTTCGCATTCTATGGCGGGGCGCCCGAGCAGCTTGCTGTCATAGGGGTGACTGGTACAAACGGCAAGACGACAACGGCCATGCTGATTGCCGCCATGCTCAACCGGAATGGTATCCGCTGCGGCTATATCGGGACGGGTCGGGCAGTGATTGGAGATGAGGAGATTCCTCTGGAGAGGACCACTCCCGAGGCCCATGGACTGCACCGGCTTTTGAGGAGAATGGTTGACGCGGGGTGCCGCGCCGTTTCTATGGAGGTGTCGTCGCATGCACTCATGCTTCAGCGGGTTCACTCTGTCCGTTTCAGGGTGGCGGTGTTCACCAACCTGACGGCTGAGCATCTTGATTTTCACGGCTCAATGGAAGAGTATGCCGAAGCCAAGCGGCGCCTGTTCCGGCAGCTTCTTCCGGGTGGCAGGGCGGTTTTCAATATGGACGACCCCCGTGCCCCCTTTATGGCTGAAGGAATCCCGTCGGAGTCGTGCAGCGGGTGCTCTCTTTCCGGTTCGCCGGACGGGCCGCATGAGACGCATGGGGAGCTCTGCCGGGATTGGTTCCGGGCGGAGGTGCTCAGCGAGGATGCTGAGTCCTCGCGCCTGCGGCTTTCATTCCCTGATGGAGAGTTTAAGGGGGGGCTTCGGATTCCGGGAAGATTTAATGTGATGAATGCGCTTCTTGCCACGGCGGCCTGCCACGCAATGGGGGTTCCGGGTGGGTCCGCTGCCGCCAGCCTCACTCTCCTTCCGCCGGTGGAGGGACGCATGGAACGGGTAGACGGAGGGCCGGGCCGTGTCAGGGCGATTGTTGATTATGCCCATACTCCCGATGCTCTTCTGCGGGTTCTCGACACGCTTGCCCAGTTGAAGCCGGCGGGCGGGCGTCTCGGGGTTGTTTTTGGGTGCGGAGGCGACCGGGACGCTTCAAAGCGGCCTGAAATGGGACGAATTGCGGAGGAGAGGGCGGACATGGTCATTCTTACTTCCGACAACCCGAGAGGTGAGGATCCGGAAAGGATTCTTGACGATATTGAGCGGGGAATGAGCGGCCGCCGGTACCGTCGCATTACTGATCGGGGGGAGGCTATTGGAGCGGCTGTCGGAGAGCTTGGGGAGAGCGATATTCTTCTTGTGGCCGGTAAAGGAAGAGAATTATATCAGGAGAGTATGGGAAAGCGGGTGTTTTTTTCGGATCGGGAGTTTTTGCTCAAGTCCATGAGGGCGGAAGGCGGCGTGCCCTCAGTCGGTGGGGAGGGAGTATGAAAGGGGTTCTTTCATTGGCGGATTTCAGGCGGTGCGGCGAGCTGGTTGTGAATCCCGGGGCGCCCATGCCTGTGGAAGTGGCGGACCCTGCAGTCAGTATCGATTCCCGTAAAGTGGAAGAGGGGGGGATTTTTGTGGCCCTGACAGGCGAGCGGATGGACGGGCACCGCTTCGTTGAAGATGTCTTTCGGCGGGGAGCCTTGCTTGCTGTCGTCTCGCGCGAGTGGTTCGAGGCTTCCGGCTCTCCCCTTCCCCCTCCCAGGCGGGGAATTCTTGTTGTTCGGGATACCGTTCTGGGGTTGCAACAGCTGGCAACCATCTACAGGGAGTCGTTCGGGATTCCAGTGGTTGGCGTCGGAGGCAGCAACGGGAAAACCACGACCAAGGAGATGCTTGGTGCGGTTCTCTCCACAGCGTTCCGGGTCCATATGAGCTACGCAAACCTCAACAATCATCTCGGCGTTCCCCTGACGCTTCTTTCCATGAGGCAGGATACCGAGATTGCCGTCGTGGAGATGGGAATCAACCATCCTGGAGAGATGGAGCTATTAGCCTCAATTGCACGGCCGACGCATGGCCTGTTGACCAATATTGGCCATGAACATCTTGAGTTTCTTGTGGATCTTGACGGGGTCAAGAGGGCTGAGCGGACGCTCTTCTCATTTCTTGATGAATCCGGCGGAATTATTTTTGTCAATAATGATGACCCGCGCCTTTGCGACGCTGCTGTTGACCCCCGCCGTCACATTCTCTACGGGATGAATGACGGGGGCGGGTGCCAGTTCCGGGCTGGGGCAGTCAGTGTGCTGGCAGACGGCGCGCTGAAGTTTACGCTTCATTTCCCGCGGGGCGATGAGGAGATACGGCTGAACTTTACGGGGCGGCACAATGCGCTGAATGCTTTGGCGGCCGCAACGGTGGGAATGTTTTTTGGCATTGAGCTTCCCGATATACGCCGCGGCCTTGAGGGGCTGCTGCCCCAAGAGGGGTGGAAGCGGCTTGAGGTGGTTTCTGCCGGAGGGATTACCATTCTGAATGATACCTACAATGCCAATCCCGACTCAATGCGACTTGCTATTGACGCTCTTATTGATATTCCCTGCCGAGGACGGCGCCTAGCGGTCATTGGCGACATGCTTGAGCTTGGGAGTGCGGGCCCTAGTGAGCACGCAGCAACCGGGAGATATCTCGCCGGAAGGAATGTGGATGTGATTTTTTCTTTTGGCGATCTTGCCGGGAGCGTCTGCCGCCTGAACCCTGAGCGCTGCCGCGGTCATTTCACCAGCCGCGAAAAACTTTTCGATGCAGTTTCCGCTGAACTTGGGGAGGGTGATGCGGTTCTGTTCAAAGGGTCGCGTGGTATGAAGCTTGAAGAGACGGTTGCGGCAATTCTGGCCGCCAGAACAACAAATAGCTGACTGAAGCACTATGCTCTATTATCTGCTTAAGTATATCAATGAGGTGTTTGATCCTCCCGGGCTTGGCGTCATTGAGTACCTCACATTCCGGGCAAGCGCGGCCGCCATTACGGCGCTTCTCATCACCCTTGTTGCCGGCCCCTGGTTTATTTCCCAAGTCAGGGTGCGCTTCATTGAACCGGTGAAGGAGGAGGCTCCGCCGGAACACCGGAACAAGAATCTGCCGACCATGGGAGGGCTGCTCATCATCATTTCGGTCGAAATTTCGGTGCTCCTGTGGTCGAAGTTCACCGATCCCCATGTCTGGCTTATCATGCTTGCCCTTCTGTGGATGGGTGCCATCGGCTTCATTGACGACTACAGCAAGGTGGTGCTTAAGGTGAAAGGGGGGCTTTCGGCGCGCTGGAAGCTGATCGGCCAGATTTCCCTCGGTCTCGTTGTGGGCATCTACACCTCGGTGGACCCTTTATTTTCGGTGCTTATGAGGGAGACCGCGGTTCCGTTTTTCAAACACCTGACCATTGATTACGGCGTCTTTTATATTCCTGTGGTCATTTTTATAATTACCGCGATCTCCAATGCGGTCAATCTTACGGATGGACTGGACGGGCTGGCTGCTGGAAGTTCCGCTATCGTCATTTTTGGCCTTGGTGGATTCGCCTACTTGGCTGGAAACGCCGTCTATGCTTCTTATCTGAGCATTCCTTTCATTCCTGGTGGCGGCGAAATTGCCGTTGTCTGCATGGCAATTACCATGGCCTGTGTCGGGTTTCTGTGGTTCAATGCCAATCCGGCCGAAATCATTATGGGCGATACCGGTTCGCTTGCCCTTGGTAGCGCCATTGCTGTGACCGCCCTGCTTATCAAGCAGGAGCTTCTTCTGCCGGTGCTCGGGGGTGTTTTTTTTCTTGAGACGATTTCGGTGTCCGTACAGGTACTCTATTTCAAGTATACCCGGATGCGCTTCGGCGAGGGTCGCCGGATTTTTCTGATGGCGCCGCTGCATCATCATTTCCAACTCAAGGGGTGGGCGGAACAGAAAATCGTGATACGGTTCTGGATTATCACCATCCTCCTTTTTCTCACCAGCCTTATGACGCTCAAACTCAGATGAAAGGACAGTGTGTATCGGGGGCAAGGGTATCGGTTATCGGTGCCGGAAGAAGCGGGATGGCCGCGGCCATGCTGCTCGCCCGCAACGGAGCTTCGGCGCTGCTCAGCGAGCTTGGCCCTCTGGCTGGGGAGGAGGTCGAGCGGCTTCGTCGGTGCGGTGTTGCCGTGGAGTCCGGCGGCCATTCAGAGCGGGCTCTCAATGTTGATTTTTCGGTTGTCAGCCCAGGTATTCCGCCTTCTGCTCCGGCGTTGAAAGAGCTTGAGGGAAGAGGTATTCCGCTTTACAGCGAGATTGAGGTTGCCTCCTGGTTCTGCCGTGCGAAGATAGTGGGGATTACCGGTACTGACGGCAAAACAACCACGGCAACGCTTGTGCATGAAATTGCGGAAGCCGAAGGAAGGCTTCGGGGAAGAGGAGCCTGGAGTGTGGGAAACATCGGTGTGCCGTTTTCCGCCATGGTTGAGAACATGAAGGAGGGGGACGCTGCGATTGTGGAGTTGAGCAGTTACCAGCTTGAGCTGTGCGTCTCCTTTCGTCCCGATGTGGCGGTTCTTACCAATATTACGCCCGACCATCTCGGCCGTTACGGCGGGAGCATGCAACGATATGCTGAAGCAAAGTTTCGGATCTGTATGAACCAGAAAGAGGGAGATACCCTTATATACAATGCTGACGATCCTTTCCTTGAGGAGCATTTCGGCGGGGGCGCCTTCCCTTTCAGGAGAGTCCCCTTCTCTCTTCAGGAGCAGCCTTCGGCCGCTGTGCTCGAGGGCGGGGTGTTTCTTCGTGATGGAGAAATAGTGGTTGCGGGTGAAGGCAAAGGGCGCGGGGTCGTAAGGACGGAGGAATTCCTGAAAAACAGTTTCAGGGGGCGCCATAATATATATAATGCCCTTGCGGCGGTTGCCGTGTCCGGTGCTCTCGGTATCGGAGATGGGGTTGTACTGGATGCGCTCCGGGCGTTTGAGGGCGTTCGGCACCGGCAGCAGTTTGTCCGCCATCTGGGCGGCTCCGACTGGATCAACGATTCGAAGGCGACCAATGTCAATGCCATGCGCCAGGCTCTTGAGGCTGTGCCGGGCAAGATTGTGCTGATTGCCGGTGGTCGCGACAAGGGCAATGATTACGGCTCTTTACTTCCACTGGCGGCCGACAAAGTGGAGCTGCTACTGGCTGTTGGGGAGTCGCGCCCGCTGCTTTCTGCCGCTTTCAATGGGGTTGTCAGGGTTCAGGAGGTCGGTTCGCTTGAGGAGGCGGTGGCGCTTGCCCGTTCCTTTGCGGGAGAGGGCCGGACGGTGCTTTTTTCTCCCGGATGCGCAAGTTTCGATATGTTCGGAAATTTTGAAGAGCGCGGAGAGCACTTTATACAATGCGTCAACAGTATGGAGGAGTGATGGATCCCCTCTCCACTTCTCGGGGCGGCGCGATTGCCGGCAAGATGCTGCTCCTCATTGTTGCGATACTGATGTGCATAGGGGTGGTTGTGGTTTACAGCAGCGGAGCGGGATGGGCTCAAACCAAGTTCTCCAACCGTGAGTACTTCCTCTACCGCCATCTGGTTTTTACTGTTGCAGGCATCGGCGTGGTGCTTGGTGTTTCCCGTCTGGATTACCATGTTTTCCGGAAAATCAGCAAGATTCTTCTGATTGCAAGCCTTGGCATTCTCACGCTTCTGCTCTTGCTGAAGTTGGTGGGTGTTATCCATGGTGCCGCCCGGTGGATAGGGGTTGGCCCGGTGAAGTTCCAGGCATCAGATCTTGCTAAATATGCCCTCATATTCCATATTTCCCGACTACTTGAGGAGAAGCAAAGCCACATTCGCGATCTGACCACAAGCTTTGTGCCTATGATGGCGCTTGTTTTGGCAGTTGTTGTTCTTGTTGCTCTGGAGCCGAATTTCAGTACGGCTTCGCTGATTGGCATCATAGGGTTGACAATGATGTTCATTGGCGGGGTGAGTCTTCGCCATATCTGGACGACGCTGCTTTCGGTGGTGCCGTTTGCCATCATCTATGCCATGATTGCTCCATACAGGATGGCCCGGTTGACGGCGTTTTTCACTTCCGATGAGAAAAAGCTGAGCTATCAGGTGGTTCAGGCGCTCATAGGACTGGGAAACGGCGGGCTTCAGGGTCTTGGCATGGGTGAGAGTAAGCAGCGGGAACTCTATCTGCCGCTTTCCTATAATGATTTTGTTTTTGTGGTCATAGGCGAGGAGTATGGATTTATCGGGGCGGTTACGGTGCTGTTACTCTTTGCCGGCCTCTTGGTCTGTGGTATTATTATTGCCAAAAATGCCCCGGATGCTTTTGGGCGATATGTCGCGTCCGGTATTTCGGTAGCCATTGCGCTTTTTGCCTTCATCAATATTGCGGTTGCCTGCCACCTAATTCCAACCACCGGCGTGGCGCTTCCCTTTATCAGTTACGGAGGGACGGCGCTTCTGGCTAATTCTCTGGGCATCGGGATTCTCGTCAGTATTTCAGGCCACAGAAAACGGATGATGATGCAGGGGTTGGAGAAACGGGAATTATGAAGGTTCTGTTTGCAGGCGGGGGAACGGGAGGCCATCTCTATCCGGCCGTGGCCATGGCCCAGGAGCTGCAGCGGATGGTGCCCGGCGTCGGCATACTCTTTGCCGGTACCTCTCGGGGCATTGAAGCCCGAGAGATTCCCAGGCTTGGATACCGCCTCCACCTCCTTGAGGTGCGTGGCCTTAAACGGGGACGAAGCCTGAAAGATATGGCATCAAATATCGGTGTTGTCGCTGATTTTATTGGCGCTCTTGCCGGAGCGGTAGCGCTTGTGGGTAAGGAGCGCCCCGATGTTGTTGTGGGAACAGGGGGATTCGTCAGTGCGCCGGTGCTTTTTGCCGCCCAGCTGCTCGGCAGAAAGACGCTGATTCAGGAGCAGAACGCTTTCCCTGGCGTTACGACACGGCTTCTTTCAGCTCTGGCCAGCGAGGTGCAGCTTTCCTTTGAGGAGGCGGGACGGTATCTGCCGAAAAAAAAAGGAGTCATGATATCGGGCAATCCCGCCCGTTCGTTTGAGCTGGTGGACGCAGCTGCTGCCCGGGAGCATTTCGGTCTTGACCCCTCCCGCCCGACGCTTCTGGTGTTCGGCGGCAGCCGCGGCGCCCGTTCCATAAACAATGCGGTGCTTCGGAATCGTGAGCTGTTCGGGAGAGCAGCCAATATCCTCTGGCAGACCGGATCACTCGACTTTGAGCGGATAAGTGACGCCTGCACCCCCTCAAGGCATCTACAGGTGGTTCCTTATATTGAGAATATGGGGATAGCATACAGCGCCACAGATCTGGTGCTCTGCAGGGCGGGAGCCTCAAGCATTGCGGAGCTGACCAATCTTGGCAAGCCCTCGGTGCTCGTACCCTATCCCTTCGCAACGGGCGACCATCAACGCCATAATGCGCGCTCTCTTTTGCATTCCGGGGCAGCAGCGGTTATTGAGGATTCCGTTCTCGAGTCCCCAGAGTCGGCCGCCACTATCATGGAGCTTCTTCATGACAGTACAGGCAGAAGCGCTATGGGAAAAGCGGCAAGGGCTCTCGGGGTTCCCGATGCAGCCCACCGTCTGGCCCTACGGATTATCAGTCTTGCAGGAACAAAACAAGGGAGTTGAGCGCAATGGAGCTGGGAAAGACAAAACGGGTGCATATCGTCGGTATCGGTGGCGCAGGAATGAGCGCCATAGCCGAACTGCTGCTGAAGTCGGGGTTTGGGGTTTCGGGCTCCGATCTTTCCGCAGGCGAAGTTACCGAAAAGCTTACGGCGCATGGTGCTACCATTTATCTGGGGCATCAGGCATCCCAGGTTGAGGCGTGTGATGTTGTGGTCTACTCTTCTGCGGTGAAGCCGGAGGATAATGTTGAAATAGCTGCGGCAATGCAGGCGGGGATTCCTGTTGTAAAGCGGGATGAAATGCTTGGCGAACTGATGCGTTACAAGTCCGGCATTTGCGTTGCCGGCACCCATGGCAAAACAACGACTACGGCCATGGTGGCCACCATGCTCATTGAGGCGGGAGAATCGCCGACGGTGATGATAGGGGGGATTTCCGACTACCTGAAAGGAAGTACCGTTGTTGGCTCGGGAAAGTACATGGTTATTGAGGCTGACGAGTTTGATCGTGCATTTCTGAAGCTCACGCCCACTATTGCCGTACTCAACAGCCTTGAGGCCGAACATATGGATACCTATGGCACGCTTGATGAGCTGAAAGAAGCGTTTATTTCCTTTGCCAACAAGGTGCCCTTTTATGGTCGGGTGATCTGCTGCGTTGACTGGCCGGAAATTCGCAGGATCATCGGCTCCCTCAACCGCCTCTACACCACTTTCGGTATTGACGAGCCCGCCGATGTTTCAGCCACAGACATTGTGATGACCGACGGGAGGACAACTTTTACCGTGCATGCTTTCGGCGAGAGCTACCCGGGAGTTACCATTGCCGTGCCGGGGAGGCACAATGTGCAGAATGCCCTTGCGGCTTTTGCGACCGGCCTTGAGCTTGGTCTTGACCCGGCGAAGCTTGTCCATGGGCTTGGTCGATATAGCGGTATGCGCCGGAGGTTCCAGATAAAGTACAGCAACGGACGGGGACTTATGGTTGTGGATGATTATGCGCACCACCCCTCGGAAGTAAAAGCTACGGTCAAGGCGGCCAGAAACGGATGGCCTTCGGCGCGCATTGTCGCCGTTTTTCAGCCGCACCTGTTCTCCCGCACCCGCGAGTTTGCGGCCGAGTATGGCTGGGCGCTCTCGCGTGCCGATATGGTTTATGTGGCGGACATCTATCCTTCGAGGGAAAAAGCGGAGGATTTTCCCGGAATGGATTCTGGAATGGTGGCGGTTGCCGTTACGAAGGCTGGAGGGAAGCATGTTCTTCATGCGCCCGATTCCCGGGAACTGAAGCGGTTGCTTCTTGAAGAGGCTGCCGGTTCGGGGCCGGAGGGTATGATACTGCTTTTTATGGGGGCTGGCGACATTACTGCCATGGCTGCAGATGTTGCTGACTGTTCCGGAAAAGAAAATTCTTGATGTTTTTTGTGATATGTTGGAATAAAACCGAAACGGCTGTTTCTTATGGGTGATTCCGCGGGGTCAGGGCTCTCTGCCGGTGGCGGATGGAAGGCTTTTCTGCTGGTGTTCTTTCCTGTCATGCTGGTACTTGCCTGGCTCTCAATCGGCGCTGCAGAGTGGCAGAAAGATGTACGGATCCGTAGCGTTTCAGTGGACGGGGCGGAGCTTGTGTCATCCGCGGCGGTTGGAAAGGGTCTTCAGGGATTGATCGGAAAAAACATCAGGGAAGTTGATACAGAGGGTGTGGAGAAACGGGTTTCCGGAATTGCCTGGGTGAAGCAGGTCAGGGTGGGATGGGAGCTGAACGGGGTTCTCCGTGTTGTTGTAGTGGAGCGGGTTCCTCTGGCTGAGGTTTTTTTTGAGGGGGGGCGATTCGTGATGGACACCGAAGGAGTGCTTCTGCCTCCGCCCGCAGGGTTCGGGACGCGGGTTCAGGGTCTGGTGAGGGTTTCAGGTTTTCCTTCAACCTCTTTGAGGGAGAAGGGGTTCCTTCGAGTTGATGGGGAGAGCCTTGCTCTTGTCAAGGGTTTTTCAGAGGCGATGTTCGGGGTTCCAGAAGCGGCCATTCTTGTTCGTGAACTCCATCTCGAAAGGGCAAACGGGAGCTGGTTTTCGGTTGCTGGCGACCCGGCCCGGTTTATTGTTGGCAATGACGGGGACTTCAAGGAAAAGTTGAAAAAATTCGGGATATTCTGGCAGTTGGTCATATCCAAAAAAGGGTATGGTTGCTACAGGTCGGTGGATCTGCGGTTTAGAGACAGAGTGTTTGCTATAGATGCAGTTGCTGAGCCGTAAATAGAGCGGGTCAAATGGGAAAATTCATGCATGGAAGAGAATAATGCCTACTAACGATATTGCGATTGGTCTTGACATAGGAACAACCAAGGTATGTGTTGTTGTTGCCGAACGCGACGGCCGCGGTCAGCTCAATCTTCTCGGCAAGGGCCATGCGGACTCGGAGGGGCTGCAGCGTGCAACGGTCGTCAATGTTCAGAGGACGGTTGAAGCCATCAGGGAGGCCGTTGCTGATGCCGAGCAGGAGTCGTCCATTACGGTTGGTCCTGTCAATGTTGGTATTTCGGGAACCCATGTGCACTGCATCACAAGCGATGCGGAAATCAGCATCAACCAGACCGGACTTGTTTCCGAGTCGGATGTGCGGCGCTTCCTGCAGAAAGCCAGGGCCAACATCCGTTATCTCGACATGGATAACGAGATAATCCATGTCATTCCGCAGTCATTCACCGTTGACGACCAGGAGGGGCTTCCCGACCCGATAGGCCTTGCAGGAACAACCATGAAGGGCAGTGCCTTCATAGTTGTCGGGCAGAAAACCAAAATCAGAAATATCCGCGAGTGTGTAGAGAAGGCGGGGCTGCAGGTGGGTTCCATGACATTCGAGCCGATTGCTTCCGGGCTTGCCGTACTCAAAGAACGTGAAAAACGCGGTGGAGCTGCTGTTATAGACATAGGCGGCGGAACGACGGAGGTTGCCGTCTATCTGAACGGGGCTCTGCATCATTCTGCGGTTATCAAGATTGCCGCCAATGATGTGACCCAGGATATCACCCACGGTGTCAGGACGCTCTATGAGGTGGCTGAAGAGATGAAGCTGACGCATGGTTTTGCCTACCTCGCTGAAGGTATCGAGGATGAAGAGCTTGTGGTGGCGGGTGTTGAGGGGCGTCCTGAAAAATACTTCCCTAAGCAGTCGCTCACCATGATTATTGAGGCGAGGATGATGGAGATTTTTGAAATGGTTCGTGATGTGTTGCGGGAGTCGGGACTTTATGACTCTCTGAATGCTGGAGCCATCATTACCGGCGGGGGTTCGCTTCTGCCCGGAACCGCTGAACTCGCATCGAGAATTCTCGGGCTTGATGTTCGCGTGGGATATCCTGAAGGTGTATCGGGGGGAATCAGGGGGTCGGTCGACAGTCCCGTTTATGCTACGGTTATGGGGCTTGCCGCCCGTGTGTTTGAGTATCCGATTTCGGAAGAGAAGCCGCCTGGAAGAGATGGTGTGACTCCGCTTTCCCCGGAACCACATCCCGGAACAGAGACCCCTGAGGGCGCTGGGAGGGGTAAAGGAATTGTCGATTTTTTCAAAAAAGTATGGGATCAGCTATGAACTTTCGGAAGAATCTCCCCCCGCCAGAGGAGGGTGCTGCATATGTCGTTTGAACTTGATCCGGGTCTGTTCGACAGTGAACAGGGAACGGGTGTGACCATCCGCATTGTTGGTGTGGGAGGGTGCGGCGGTAACGCCGTCAACAACATGATAGAGCGGAAGATCGAGGGTGTTGAATATGTTGTGTTCAATACCGACAAGCAGGCGCTTCTCAATTCAAAGGCGCCCCTGCGGGTGGCCATCGGTAGGAAGGCCACCGGCGGTTTGGGGGCAGGGGCCGATCCCGCCAAAGGCCGCCAGGCAGCCGATGATGACCGTGAACTGATTGCCGAGCAGCTCAAGGGGGCCGACATGGTCTTCATTGCAGCCGGCATGGGCAAGGGGACGGGTACCGGAGCAGCACCCGTCATTGCATCCATTGCCAAGAACATGGGGATCCTTACCATAGGCGTTGTTACCCGGCCGTTCCGGTTTGAGGGCAAAGTAAAGGCTGAAATTGCCGATGCGGGTATTGCGGAGCTTCGGAAATACATTGATACCCTCATTCTCATTGAGAACGAGAAAATCCTCAGTATTGCCGAAGAGGGCGTCAGTGCCACCGATGCCTACAACATGGCCAACGATGTGCTCTACCGTGCGGCAAAAGGAATTGCAGACATTATTACCAGCCATGGGCATATCAATGTGGATTTCGCCGATGTGAAGAGCATTATGTCGGGGGCCGGTGATGCTGTTATGGGGTCGGCTGCGGCTGCCGGAGAGCGCCGGGCCCTGAAGGCGGCTTCGGACGCACTTGGAAGCCCCCTGCTCGAAGGGGTCTCCATCGGCGGTTCTAAAGGGGTGCTTGTCAACATCTCCGGACAGGTGAGCATGCGCGACCTTGAGGATGCTATGAGCTACATTGAGGAGCAGGTTGGCGGCGAGGCAAAAATCATCAACGGTTATGTTGATGAGGAGCAGGTTGGCGGGGAGATACGGGTGACGGTTATTGTGACCGGATTCAGCCGCAAGCCGCAGGTTTCCGACCCCACGCCGATAAAGGAACCGGAGCCGGTTCCGGTAGGCGGGCGGATTACGTCGCTCGGGGCTCAGGGGGTTTCATCCATGGGACGGCAGGCCGAGGATCTCAGCATTCCCGCTTACAGACGAAAAAATATCAGTATCCGTGGTCCTTATGATGCGCCAGAAGGAAGTTCCGCCGGGCATGAGGATCGCTTTGAACCGTTCCGTCCCGGCGGACAGTGTGACCATGAAGATATAATTCAGAAGGGCCAGTCAGATCTTCCGGCCTATCTTCGCCGAAATATCAACGGGATCTGATGCGCGCGTTTCTGGCAGACAATACATGTTGATGAATTACAGTGCGCTTTCCGCCGAGGCCGCAGTGGCATGGATCAAGTCGGGCGACCGCGTTTTCCTGCATACCGCGGCAGCAACTCCCCACCGGCTTATAGACGCAATGGTCGGGAGGGCGAATGAGTTGAGAAATGTTGAAATTGTGAGTTTGCATACGGAGGGCGAGGCATCATATGTGCGTCCCGAGTTTCAGGAGAGTTTCCGTCTGAACTCTCTTTTTGTTGGTAAAAATGTTCGTTCTGCGGTGCAGAACGGCGATGCCGATGCCATTCCTGTGTTTTTGAGTGATGTCCCCTCCCTGTTCCGCAACGGGATTCTTCCGCTTGATGTAGCCCTTGTGCATGTGTCGCTTCCCGACCGTCACGGGTTCTGCTCTCTTGGTGTGTCGGTGGATGCTGCTCTTGCCGCGGTTCAGAATGCCCGCTTGGTGATTGCGCAGGTTAACCCCAACATGCCCAGAACGCATGGAGAGGGGATGCTGCACATGAGCCATATTGATGCAATGGTAAGTGTTGACGATCAGCTGCCCGAGACCCCTGCCCATCCCCTGACCGATGTTGAGCTCCGCATCGGACAGCATATCGCTGGAATCGTAGAGGACGGAGCGACCCTGCAGATGGGTATTGGCGCCATTCCCGATGCCGCCCTTGCCGCACTTTCCGGTCACCGGGACCTTGGCATCCATTCGGAGATGTTTTCCGACGGTGTGGTAGAGCTTGTTGAAAAGGGGGTGATTACCGGTAGCAAAAAGAAGACTCATCAGGGTATTATTGTTGCAAGTTTCCTTGTGGGCACCCGCCGCCTTTTTGATTTTGTTGATGACAATCCGCTTGTTGAGATGTTTCCTTCCGATTATGTGAACGACACCCGTGAAATCCGGAAAAACCCGAAGGTAACGGCTATCAACAGCGCTATTGAAATTGATATGAGCGGCCAGGTGTGCGCCGACTCGATTGGTCAGAAGCATTTTTCAGGGGTGGGGGGACAGATGGATTTTATCCGCGGAGCGGCCCTTTCCGAAGGGGGAAAGCCAATTATAGCCCTCCCCTCAACCACGCGCAGAGGCGAGTCGAGAATTGTTCCCCGCCTCAAGCCGGGTGGCGGTGTAGTGACCACGAGGGCACATGTGCAGTATGTGGTTACGGAGTACGGCATTGTCAACCTGCATGGAAAGAATCTCCGGCAGCGGGCCGAGGCACTTGCCAGCATTGCCCATCCGGATTTCCGTGAGGATATTGCCCGTGAAGCTCATGCCGTCTACGGCTCGGGCTGCAGGGTTATGGTTGAATAGCTCTCGTTCGGAGCTCCGCTTCAGACTGAAAAACAAAAAGGGCTCCCTATGGGAGCCCTTTTTGTTTTTCAGCTGTGCCGTCCCCGAGTCAGGGGTCGTGCGTTTTCAGGCAGGTTTTACGGCCTGGCAGAGGAGATGGTCGTAGCGCCTGGTGAGGCTGACCTCGGTGAAGCCGATTTCCGCAAGAATCTCCCTGTAGCTTTCCTGCGACTTGAATCCCAGAACTGAAAAGGGCAGGCCTGCTCCGAGGATGTAGTGGCTCAGGTAGTCGAAATTTGGTTCCTCGGGATTATCGACAATCATGTCGAGAATAAGTATTTTTCCTCCTGCAGGGATCGCGTCATAAGCTTTGCGGCACATCATGCCGGTCAGCTGTTCGTTGGCCGAGTAGAGAATTCGGCAGAACATGACCGCATCTGCAGATGGATAGGTGTCTTTGTAGATGTCGACAGCCGCACCTTTCAGCCTGCCTCCGACGCCCTGGGCTTCCGCATTTTCATCAACCAGGCCGATTGCTCCCGGAAGGTTAAGTATGGTGGAGTTGAGTGTGGGATACTTTTTTAGAAGCGCAGCGGAGATGTCTCCTATTCCTCCACCTACATCAACAAGAGCTTTTGTGTCAGAGAGCTGCGCCTCTTCAAGGAGCAGTTTGATGGCAAAATAGGCGTTGCTGCGGTGGATCTCTTCAAAGTAGAGGTTGTCCTCTCTGGATATCGGGGGATAGGGAACCTCTGCGCGGAACTCATGTTTTCCTCTTACGGCGTCGGCAATTTTCAGGTAGTAGTTTTCTGACAGATGTGCCATGGCTTTTGCTACGGGCACCATATACATGTTCGGTTGGTTCGGGTGGGGTACGAACATCGCTTCCGCAAGAGGGGTCAGGCTCCATTGTCCGTCTGTTTCAAGCGTGATGCCAATCTGCCGCAGTGCTTCAAGCAGCATGACGAATCGTGAGGGGATGGCATCGCAGTCAGCTGCCAGTGTTTCGGCGCTTTTGGGCGAGCCCGCCATATGCGAAAAGAGGTCCAGCTCGATTGCGGCCTTGAAGCAGCCGAATTCAACGAGCCCCTTGAAGGTGAGTTCGTTGGCTCTTTCGTAATGCTTCAGAAGGATGTTGTCATTCATCATTGTGGTAATTGCTATGGTTAAAAGGTGCTTCATCCTTCCATCAGGTACACGCAGATGCTGTGGCAGTGAAAGGCAGAGGACTTTGAATATAGTTTAATCAGTTCTATGAAAAAACTATAGAGCGCTCTGCCCGCTTTGGCTGAGGCCGATGAGGGAGAGCATTCTTCCTGTCACGCCGTGATCTCTTCGGTAGGAGAAAAACAGGTCGCTGTCCCTGAATGAGCAGAAGGGGGAGCTCTCTATTGAGGCGTGAGGGAGGCCCGCTTCCTGAAGCTGCATTCTGTTGGCTGCGCTGAGGTCGAGTCGGGGCCCGGCGCCCGGGGTTAGGGGAGGCCGGACGCATGAGAGAGGGAACAGTGCGGCCACTTCGCCACCAACCTCATAGGCCTCTGGGCTGATGCCGGTTCCTATTGAGGCAAGCAAGTTCTCCGGGCGGGTGCCGAATGCCCGCTGCATGCCCCCCACGGTTTTTATTGCAATGCGCCCTGCAGTTCCTTTCCATCCGGCATGGATGGCTGCAACGGCTTGATTGACAGGGTCATGAAGGAGAATCGGGTAGCAGTCGGCGGTGGCTATGAGGAGAAAGAGGTTTTCGCTGTCGGTAATGAATGCATCGTAGCCCTGAAGGTCACTCGGCTCTGTTGCGTGAAGGATTTCTGTCCCGTGTACCTGCACTGAGCGAACCGTCCGTGAGGGGTCGACGCCGGCATCGCGGAAAAGCAGCTCCATGTTCCTTCGGACTGAGTCTGTTCTGTCGCCGGTATTGGTTCCGAGGTTGAGTGAGCTGTAGTGGCCGGTGCTGACCCCTCCGCCGCGGGTGCTTTCCAGGGCCACAAGACCGGGACTGTTTCCCAATACCGCGGGCACCCTGAATTTCGTGTGGGCTCCTGCGGGAGCTGCATGTTTCTCTCGTGTGTCCGTCATGTTTCTTTCGTCTTCCCTCATGGAAATGGCTTGTTCTGACCGTTCTTCTGAAAGATAGTGTTTTTCGTTCTCCCGCTGTGGGGAGCCGGGGGATAAAAGAGCATAAGGCAGTGCCATTTTAGCGCGAAGAGTGTTATCTTTACAATTCATTCATGCACCCAACCATTCGGCAAACAAGGATGACATACCCGATGGCAGATCCTGGCAACGAACGGTTTCAGGACAATTTCGGCCGCTCGATGCGGGCAATGTCCGACTATATAGGGCTTGGCGTACAGATAGCGGCGAGTTTTGCTTTTTTTGTGCTGCTTGGATACTGGGCGGACCTCCAACTCGGCACTTCGCCGTGGCTCTTTCTCCTTGGGGTGCTTTTGGGTATGGTTGGCATGGCACTGGTTCTCATGAAGGTGCTGAAGGCGGCAAACAGGAAAAAGTAATGGCGGCAGTGGCCCGCCCAGAACAGGAAAGCGATGAAGCCTTTGTTTGATTTTCTTATAAAGTTATGTATCTTGACCGTCATTTTATGGGGGGTAATACTCTTCGGGCTTGAGCCGGGAAGTATGGACACGGGGTCAGTTTTCGTGGCTTGGATAATGATTTTTGCGAATACGCTTGTTGGATACCTGCTCTTCGAATATGCTTTTGAGAAGGAGTCGCAGGTCTTCACTATTGCGGTTTTCGGTGGTCTGGTTTTCAGGCTGCTCCTCCTGATGAGCCTTGTTGCCTTTATTATCCTGAGAGATCTTGTCGTCATCAACGACTTCGTACTCTCATTTTTTGCCTTTTACTGTATATATGTGATTGTTGAGATTCTCGGCTATCAAAAGAAAAACAAACAGAAAAAGATCGCTGCATGAAACGGGAAAAAGTCATTCAGGTACAGGGTTTTCTCAAGGTTATGGCACTGCTTGTGCCGCTTCTTCTGAATGCATATGCTCCCGCGTCAGCTTCAACCCACCAGGCCGCGGCGGTTCACTCTGAGGCTGTTCAGGCTGAGGGCGCAATGCCTGGTTCTGAAGATGGCGCAATGCTCCGCGAGGTGGCTGTTGCCGGACATGAAGCGGTTGTTCATGAGGAGGAGAAGGCGGGTGATATAATTATGCACCACATTCTCGATTCCCATGTCTTCGCTTTTGAGCCCTTCGGCGAAATTCACCTCCCTCGTCTTCCTCTTCTTTTCGGTATAGATATTTCCATAACCAAGCATGTTGTAATGCTCTGGCTTGTTTCGGCTATTCTTCTTGCTGTGTTCGCCGCGGTAGGGGCAACATACAGAAAGATGACCGCTCGCCAGGCGCCGGGTGGTCTGGCTAACGCAATGGAGGCTCTGGTGGAGTTCATCCGTCTTGATGTAGCAAAGTCGAACATCGGTCACGGCTATGAGAAGCATCTCCCCTATCTTCTGACAGTGTTCATGTTCATTCTGCTCTGCAACCTGCTGGGCCTCATTCCCTACGGAGCAACGGCCACAGGCAACATCAATGTTACTTTGACTCTCGCGGTCTTCACATTCTTCATCACTCAGACGGCTTCGCTCAAAGCTCACGGCCTGAAGGGTTACCTGCAGCACCTGACGGCCGGTACGCACTGGTCGCTCTGGATTATCATGATTCCTATTGAAATAATCGGCCTCTTTACCAAGCCTTTTGCTCTTACTGTCCGTCTCTTTGCCAATATGACTGCTGGGCACATTGTTATTCTCAGTCTTATCTTCATCAGTTTTATTATGAAGAGCTATATTGTGGCGGCTGCGGTTTCAGTTCCCTTTTCGATATTTATCTATCTGCTTGAAATCTTTGTTGCTTTCCTTCAGGCCTTCATCTTCACCATGCTTTCGGCTCTCTTCATCGGGTTGGCTACGGTACATGAGGGTGGGGACGCCGAGGTTGCGCATCACTAGAAAAGATGTGGGGATTATTGATTGAGAAATTGTATTTTTGGGCTTTTTATTAACCTGTTCGGCACTGCTGGTCAGCTTTTGCGAACATCTTGCAATAAATAAACGGAGGTATTTACACGATGGAAGGTATTGGTTTAGGTTATCTTGGTGCCGGTATCGGTGCCGGTCTGGCTGTTATCGGTGCAGGCCTTGGAATCGGAAACATTGCAGCATCAGCTGCTGAGGGTACCGCCCGTCAGCCTGAGGCAACTTCCGAGATCCGTACCACCATGATCATTGCAGCTGCTCTTATTGAGGGTGTTGCTCTGTTTGGTGAGGTTATCTGCGTGCTTCTCGCTCTTAAGTAAAAAGCACGATACAGAAGGTATTCCTGTTGCAGGCCAGGGCGTTGCCTCGGTCTGCGGTCGGATTTCATAAACCCGTTAACGGTAACCATTGTTCATGCTTATGTCGGCAGTAATACTCCTATCCGGCAGTCTTCTTGACCCGAATCCGGGTCTGATTTTCTGGACGGCCATTACTTTTGTGCTCGTTCTCCTTATCCTGAAGAAGATTGCATGGGGTCCGATTCTCGGAGCTCTTGAAGAGCGGGAAAAAGGTATCCAGTCATCCATTGACCGTGCCTACGGGGCAAAGGATGAGGCTGAGGCGATTCTTCGTCAAAATAAAGAAACTCTTGCAAAGGCCGAGGCCGAATCCGACCGGATTATCCGTGAGGGCAGGGAGTTTGCAGATAAAATTCGTGCAGAAATCACTGAAAAGGCTCATTCCGAGTCTCAGAAAATGATTGGCGCTGCAAAGGAAGAGATTGAGCAGGAAAAACGACGCGCGCTTGATGAGCTGAGGAACGAGGTAGCAGATCTTGCAGTGCGGGGTGCCGAAAAGATTATCCGCACCAGCCTTGACGCTGAAGTGCAGAAAAAGGTAGTCGACAGCATGATTGCAGATCTCTCCACAAAACAAAACTGAAAACGGGCACGACATGTCAAGTGTAATTGCAAGCCGTCGATACGCATACGCCCTTCTTTCTGCGGCTGAAGCCGGCGGGTTTCTTGAAACGGTGACCGGAGAAATGCAGATGATTGGAGACATCCTCGCTGGATCGCGCGATCTGCAGAGGGCACTGGGCAGTCCGCTTATCAATGCCGACAGGAAAACCCATCTTCTTGAAGAGATTTTCGGCAGTGCTGTGGGCGAAAAAATGATGCTTTTTCTCAGACTCATCGCCCGCAAAAAAAGAGCTGGTATTCTTTCCGGTATTGCTCGAGAGTTTGCTACGCTTCTTGATGAGAAAAACGGCATTGTGAATGCTGAGGTGACAAGCGTCACAAATTTGAGCGAGAGCCAGCAGAAAGCTGTTACCGAAAGCCTTGAGGGCTACACCGGAAAGAAAATCCGTGCGTCAATGAAGCTTAACGGGGATCTTATTGGTGGACTGAGCGTGAAAATTGGCGACACCATACTTGACGGCAGTGTGCGCTATCAGCTGCAGCTTCTTCGCGAAACACTTGTTGCCGGGGAGGTCTGAACCTCCTTTGCCACTTTGCCGGCAGGCAAAGGACGACAGTTTTCAGCCTGCCTTGTGCAGGCTTTTTTTTTGGATGCCCGGGGCTTTAGCTCAGTTGGTAGAGCGTCTCGTTCGCAATGAGAAGGTCAGGGGTTCGACTCCCCTAAGCTCCACAGCCGCTAATTCCGCTAGAGAGAATAATGCGGGTTTTATGGTATGTTTAAAAAATGCATGGTAATCAATGGACACGGGAGTTTCTATGAAGATGGGAAAGTGGTTGTTTCGTTCGGCATTTTTGCTGATTGCCTGCGCATCAATGGGTCTGTCGGCTTGCTCTACGCAGAAACCGGCAGTGACTGCGGAGACGCAGGTTAAGGAGGGGTACCAAAGGGCGTCTGAACTCTACGGCGAACAAGAGTACGAGAAAGCTGCAGCTGAACTTGAAACGCTTCTTTTTTCATCGCGGGCCACCGCTCTTGAGGATGATGTGCTGTTTCTTCTCGCCAACTCTTACTACCAGTCCAAACAGTATCTGCTCTCCTCGGACATGTTTGACAGGCTTCTCCAGCAGGTTCCCCGATCCCCGTTCATTGAAGAGAGCGGTTTCATGCTGGCGCGTTCATACGAAAAGCTCTCTCCCGGATACGAACTTGACCAAGACTATACCCGCAAGGCGATTGCGTCATATTCCCGTTGGCTTGGCGTATACGGTACTCGCGATTCACTCGCAATTTCCAGAGATATCGACACCTATCGCGAACTCCTGAAAATTAATCCTGAAAACCCCTCCTACCGCGAGCGGTTCATGGAGTTCGACAGCGAGCTGAAACGGCAGGGTTCCGTCACCCATGCGATGATGGCCATTCCGGTTCTGTATGACAAGCTTGCAGCTTCTGCGTACTCTGTTGCCCGTCAGTATGTTGTTCTGAAAAAATATAAGGCAGCAGGGATATCTTTTGACGAAGTCGTACGCCGCTATCCCGATACTCCATGGTACAGGTCTGCGCTCGTAGGTCAGATTGAGGTGCTCGTCAAGCGTGGCAAGTGGTTCGATGCACGCACTGCACTTGACCGGTTTCTTCAGAAATACCCTGAGTCTCTGGATGAGATGAAGGGGCTGCGCGACGAAATTCTCGTTAATTTCTCTAACTCCTGAGGGGGTAATCCCCATGCATGTCGGGGTATTGGGAGGGACATTCGACCCTCCCCATAATGGCCATCTTGCCATGGCTTTTTTTGCTCGGGAACTCCTCTCTCTAGACCGACTCATTCTTTCCGTTTCTGACAATCCGCTCAAACAGCAGCGTAGTGCAAGCGACTCCGAGCGTAAAGCAATGACGGAGTTGCTCGCGCGCGAAATCAATAGTACCGGCTATTTTTGCGATGCCTGCGGCTGGGAGCTCGAACAGAGGCGCCCTTCCTATACAGTCAATTTTCTCCGGTTTGTCCGCTCCCTCTATCCTTCAGCCCGTCTGAGTCTGCTTGTCGGCGAGGATAGCTGGCACGATTTTTCTTTATGGGAAAGTCCTCGCGAAATTGAGGAACTGGCGGATGTTGTTGTGTTTGCCCGAAAAGCGGAGCAGCAGGGCGAGAGGGATGAGCCAAGCTTGGGAGTCAGGTTTGTTGATTTCTCCAGTCCGCTCTCCTCAACAATGCTACGGGAGATGATTGCGAACGGCGAGAGCTTTTCCTCCCTTGTTCCCTCCTCCATAGAGCGGTATATCAGGAGTGAGGGGCTCTACCCAAAGAGCGATACCGATTCTCAACTACATTGATTCGGGGGCGCTTATGCCCAGAATCCTGAACCCGTTCTGCAGCACCTGCCGCGTAGCCAGAGAGAGTATGAGCCTGGCGTTGGCTGTGTCGGGTTCTGCTTTGAGGATAGGGCACTCCTGATAAAAACGGTGGTAGTGTTCAGCAATGGAGTGCATGTAGTCAACCATTTTCTGGGGTTCCAGCAGCCTGAGGGCGGAATGCACCATGTCGGGAAAGTCGAGGAGCACGAGAGCAAGCTGAAGCTCTTCGGGCGCTGAGAGCGTTTTGAGCAGTGCAATGTCGGGCAGCTTTTCGGGGGTGAATCCGTTTTCGCTCCAGGCCATCCTCAAGAGGCTGCAGATTCTGGCGTGTGCATACTGCAGATAGAAGACCGGATTGTCTTTCGACTGCTTTCGGGCAAGATCCACATCGAAATTGAGGTGTGAGTCTTTGCTGCGCATTATGAAAAAAAGACGCGTTGCATCGGCTCCAACATCGTCTATCAAATCGTCAAGCAGGTCTGCGTTTCCTTTTCTTGTTGACATCTTGACGGTTTCCCCGTCAACAGTGGTGGTAACGAACTGGTTGATGGCTATGCGTATCTGGCTGGTGTCGTGATCGAGTATTTTCAGGGCTTCAATCACATCGGGATACTCGTCGATATGGTCGGCTCCGAAAACATTGATTATGACCTCAAACCCTCTCTTGTATTTGGTGAGGTGATAGGCAATATCAGGCAGGCGGTAGCTCGGCTCGCCGGTTGACTTGATGAGCACCTTGTTTTTTTCCTGTCCGAGCTTTGTTGTCAGAAACCATGTTGCTCCCTCGTATTCATCAATAAAACCTTTCTGGCGAAGTGCGTCAATGACCCGGCTGTTTGCTGTTGCACCAGTTTCATCGGCGGCGTACAGGGTGTGTTCGTTGAAAAATGAGTCGTGCCGGATGCCTAAGCGTTCAAGCGTCTTTTTGATAGAGGTGAATATAATGGCTTCGGCTGCGTTTTTGAACTCCCCTGTTCCCTCAGCTTCCATAAGAGAGCGACCGTGCTCAGTGTAGAGTTGGCCAGCAATTTCACCGATGTAGGCTCCCTGGTAATGGGTGTCGGGGAAATCAATCTTCTGATTGCACCGCTCAAGGTAGCGAAACCTTACGGACTCGCCGAGAATCTGCATCTGTCGGCCAGCATCATTGAAATAGTATTCACGCGTGACGCTGTAGCCGTCAGCCTCAAACAGGTTGGCTATGCAGTCGCCAAGGACGCCGCCACGGCCCCGCCCGATTGTGAGTGGGCCGGTTGGGTTCGCGCTCACATACTCCACAATGGCTTTTTTGCCTTTTCCGGATGTTCCACGGCCAAAGTCATCTTTACGCTGGAGTACCTCTGTGAGGGAGTCCATAATGAAGGGCGCAGTCAGGAAGAAGTTGATGAATCCGGGGCCGGCAACCTCGGCCTTTTCAACACTTCCGGAAGGGAAAGAGAGATGCTCTATGAGTTCCTGTGCCAGAGCCCGGGGGTTTTTGCCCAGCTCTTTGGCGGCCAGAAATGCAATGTTGGTGGAAAAGTGCCCGAATTTAGCCGAAGCCGGCTTTTCGATCTGAACCGGTTGGCCTGTTTCTATCTCCGCTTTGCGGAGCGCGTCCTGAATGACTGGTCTGAAAAATTCCTGCATCGCTGGCTTTATGGTGCTGTCAAAATGTTTTGCTTTCCGACATATTCCCGATGAGTTCGGGGGGGTCGAGCGTGGTGAAGTCGTCAATGATGGCAACAACATTCCCGAAAGTGCTGAATGCCTCTCTGCTGTTGGTGGTGGTGAGGGCTATGGCTGCCATGCCGGCGCTTCGGGCTGCTTCAAGGCCGGGAATGGCGTCTTCGAACACAATGCATGAGGAGGGGGGAACATCAAGCAGTTCCGCTGCCCGCAGAAAAATATCGGGATCGGGTTTTCCCCGCTCAACATCCGACGCGGAGACAATTGCGTCGAAGGAGCTGCGAATGCCGAGAATGTCCAGGATGAAGTCGATGTTTTTATGGCCGGCCCCGCTTCCGATTGCCAGCTTTATGCCTCTTTCAGCAGCTTTTGCCAGGAATGCGCCAAGGCCCGGGAGCGGTTGGATTGCGCTTCGCGAACTGACGCGGTAGAGAAAGTCTTTCAGTTCTGTAAGGTGGTCGGCTTCGGCGGCGCTGATGTTGGGGTCGAGAAAGTAGCGAAGGACATCATGCCCTTTCATACCTGCGGTTTCCACCAGATATCGTTCTGCGTCAAGCCCTTCAAGTCCGTAGTCGCGGAAGAGCTCAACCCAGGAGTCGGCATGATGGCGCATGTTGTCGGTCAGCACCCCGTCCATGTCAAAAATGAATGCGGCTTTGCTGCTCATTGTTCTCCCAGATTCATGGCGGCCCGAACCTCCTCCATGGTATTTTGGGCTATGGCCTTTGCTTTTTTTTCTCCTTCCAGGAGAATGTCGTAAACGGTGTCGAGGTCCGAGGCGAAGTGGCGCCGTTTTTCAAGAATGGGTTCCAGCTCGGAAGAGATTGCGGTTGCACACATTTTTTTGCAGTCGACACAGCCAAGCGCGCCTGAGCGGCAATCCGTTTCAACTGCACCGATGGTTTCGGGCGAGCTGAACCGTGAGTGGTAGCTGAATACTGTGCAGACTTCCGGCCGCCCCGGATCGTTCCGGCGGATTTTTTCGGTGTCGGTCACGGCGTTTCGCATCTTCTTCATGACCTCTTCCGGGCCGTCGGAAAGCAGAATGGTGTTACCGAGTGACTTGGACATCTTGGCCTTGCCGTCAAGACCTACCAGTCGCGAGAATTTCGTGATTTTAGGCTCAGGCTCAAGAAAAACAGCTCCGGTAACGGGGTGTGGATAGTGGTTGTTGAACTTCCGTGCAATTTCCCGGGTAATTTCCACATGCGGAATCTGGTCTTCGCCAACAGGCACCAGGTTCCCCTTGTAAAGGAGTATGTCGGCCGCCTGAAGCACCGGGTATCCGAGATGGCCGTAGGTAAGGGAGTCCATGTTCAGGTCGCGGACCTGCTCCTTGAGTGTCGGGTTTCTTTCAAGCCGCGAGGAGGTGATGAGCATGGCGAAAACGAGAAAGAGCTCAGCGTGTTCCTTGATTTGAGATTGACGGAACACCGGGCTTTTCAGTGGATCCACGCCGGCAGCGAGCCAGTCGATGAGCATCTCAATGGTGTTCTGGTATATCTCGGTGGTGTCGAGCGATGTGGTCAGGTTGTGGTAGTCGGCAATGAGAAAGCAGGTCTCGCAGCCCCTTGACCCATCGGGGTTGGTGAGGTTCTGCTGCGCAACCCAGTTTTCAAGTGCTCCGGTGTAATGTCCGAGGTGCAGCCTTCCTGTCGGACGCATCCCGCTTAAGATTCTCGGTGTTCCCATAAGAAATGAATTATGCCGCTCCTGGGTGCGGCAATATGCCTCTTTGAAGGCTTCGTGGAGATATGTTTCTGTCAACGCTTCAGAAGTTATCACAGTTCGGAGAAAGATAAAAGGGCTTTGTTTGATAATAGTTTTGGTTGGGCTATATTGTGCAACTTGTTTCGATGTTTTTTTGTTACACTTTCGTAGCAGAGGAACACGGCGAAATCAGATATTTTTGAGAGTAAGTCCTATACAACATTCGCCTGCCCAACCATGTCAGATCCGGAAGGAAGCAGCATCCGGCATTGTGAGTGTGTGATATAGTAAGCTTACTCTCTTTTTTTTTCTCTTTTTTTCAATAACCCGGGACAGTTTTACAATGGAACCTGCAATTACCAAAGAGGCTCTGCTCAACGAGCCGGTCCGACATATTGACATCAAAAAGCTTAACATCGTCCCTCTTGTCGAGCAGATGGGGGAGACCGCTTTTCAGGCGAGGAACCTTTCGCGCGCTGCTTCCATTCTGGATATGATGCAGAAGGACAGGGAGTGTGCCGTCATTCTGACGCTCGCGGGTTCTCTTGTCAGCGCGGGTCTCAAGCAGGTTATCATAGACATGCTTGAAAACAACATGGTTGACGCCATTGTTTCCACAGGTGCGAACATAGTCGATCAGGACTTTTTCGAGGCGCTCGGCTTCCTTCATTATAAAGGCACGCAGTTTATTGACGATGCCATTCTCCGCGACCTGCACATTGATCGCATTTACGATACATTCATTGACGAGGACGATTTGAGGGTGTGTGACGACACGCTTGGTGCCATTGCCGATTCTATGCCGCATGGAGCCTACTCTTCAAGGGAGTTCATTGAGAAGATGGGTCGCTACATTGAGGCGAACAACCACGATAAAAACTCCATCGTTTACAAGGCGTTTGAGAAGGGCGTGCCGATTTTCTGTCCGGCGTTTTCCGACTGCTCGGCCGGGTTCGGCTTGGTGCACCACCAGTGGCACAATCCTGAAAGTCATGTCACAATCGACTCTGTGAAAGATTTTCGTGAACTGACCCGCATCAAGATAAAGAATGACCGGACCGGTATTTTCATGATAGGCGGCGGCGTTCCGAAGAACTTTACTCAGGACATTGTGGTTGCTGCCGAGGTGCTTGGCTACGAGGATGTTTCCATGCATACCTATGCCGTGCAGATAACCGTTGCCGACGAGCGCGATGGCGCACTTTCAGGCTCAACCCTCAAAGAGGCAAGCTCCTGGGGCAAGGTTGATACTGTCCATGAGCAGATGGTCTATGCCGAGGCTACCATAGCTATGCCGCTCATTGCCGGTTATGCATACCACAAGCGCAACTGGGAAGGCCGGCCCGCAAGGAATTTCAATGCCATGCTCAATCAACCGCAACTCACTCAATAAGGAGGAGAGATGAAGTTTTTCATTGATACCGCAAATCTTGACGAAATTCGCTCTGCAGCGGAGCTTGGGATGCTTGACGGCGTGACAACCAACCCGTCGCTGATTGCCAAAATCGTGAAGGATCCGTCAAATTTTACCCGTCGTGATTTTTTTGATCATATCGCCGCCATATGCGACCTTGTTGATGGGCCCGTCAGTGCTGAGGTAACTTCGCTTGACGCCGCTTCCATGATAAAGGAGGGGGAGGAGCTGGCCGCCATTCATGACAATGTGACCATCAAGTGTCCTTTGACCATTGATGGACTCAAGGCAATCCGCCATTTGTCCGAAGCGGGCAGGGCTACCAATGCAACCCTTGTTTTTTCTCCCAGTCAGGCCATTCTGGCTGCAAAGGCAGGAGCCTCCTTTGTCAGTCCCTTTGTAGGAAGGCTTGACGACATCAGCGCTGAGGGAATGGCTCTTGTTGAGGATATTGTCGACATCTACGACAATTATGGTTATATGACTGAAGTGATTGTAGCCAGCGTGCGCCATCCGCAGCATGTGGTGGAGGCGGCGAGAATCGGTGCCGATATTGCCACCATCCCCTACAGCGTTATCCGTCAGCTTGCAGTTCATCCTCTGACCGAGAGCGGCCTGAAGAAATTTATGGAAGATGCGGCGGTCATGAAAAAGTGACCGCCGCTCACTCACTCGCTGATAACCACTACCTTGACTCTGGCCGTCCCCTTCTGATAAAAACCCAACTGCTTGGCGCCCTCGGCGCTTAAATCTATGACGCGGTCGTCGACAAAAGGGCCGCGGTCATTGACCCGGACCACTATGGACTGGCTGTTTTCAAGGTTGGTTACACGAACAATCGAGGGAAGGGGCAGGTACTTGTGGGCTGCGCTCGGGGTTGCTGGGTCGAACTGTTCGCCGTACGCCGTCGGCTGGCCATTGTTTTTTTTGAGGGTTTCATGGCCGTACCATGAGGCCATTCCTACCTCTTCAAAGGCGAGCGCTTGCTCATAGCTCATCGGTACATAGACTCTGCCATTGATGCTGTAAGGAGTGTTTTTGAGTTTTCCCAGCCGGTAGGCCTCTTCGGGGGAAATCAGCCTGCTCTCTTCATGTATGAAAGGGCCCCGTCCCGTTGAGCAGGAGCTCAGAGCAAGAGCAAGAAAAAGGAAGCCGGCTGGTAGCGTATGTCGTTTCATTGGATCGTCAGTGGTTGGTTGGTTTTTGGTCCAGTGGGAATGGTTTATGAAAAGTAGCCAATTTACGGGAATTTTCTCTGTATGAGCGGTATATTCCCTTAAGCGTTTTACGGTAACCAATATGGCCGAGAGAATTCAGACCAAGACCCGGGAATGTGCATGACTTCTGAAACTCCACCAAAGAGCCCTCTGGGCATCCTGATTCTTCACGGATTTACTGCGACAGGTGAGAGTGTTGAGGCTCTGCATAAGCCGCTTTCAGACTTGGGTATTCCCGTCCTCCGCCCGCTGCTCCGGGGTCACGGAAAGCAGTCGCCAGAAGCACTCAGGGGTGTTCGTTGGTCTGAGTGGCTACTTGATGCCACTGAGGCTTTTGACACGCTTTCCCAACAAGCCAGGCGCATTGTTGTGGTGGGCCACAGTATGGGGGCTCTTCTCGCGCTCAATCTCGCCACTGCCTATCCTGAAAAAATTGATTCGCTCGTTCTGGTGACTCCGGCCTTCAGGCCGGTTTCCCTGCTTGGGCCCGGCCGTCCCCTGCATTTTGCCGCACGCATTCTCAGTACCGTGTTCAGAAAATGGAATCTCCAGTCTGTTTTTGCAGACCCCGATAATGCCAGCTGTACCGCCCACTATGAGTGGGCCCCGACCGACGCAATCCTCTCGTTTTTCGAACTTGTCAAGCATACGACTCTCAAACTGTCGAAGGTCAGCTGCCCGGTTTTCATTATCCATAACCGCCACGAGAATACTGTGCTTCCCGACAGTGTAGAGCTCCTCGGCGAGGGGATCTCCACCCCGCTCGAAGAGAGAAAAGTTCTCTGGTTGGAACGGTCCGGTCACCAGGTTTTCTGTGACTGTGAGCGGGAGCTTGCCGTCGGAGCCATTGTTGGTTATGTGTCAGGCCGACTTGCTCTCCAAAGTGGACTCCGGAACGGGGAGTGCGAAGTAGCGGAGTCTTGACCTTGAGGTCGCCCTCAGAGAGTGTGTCTTTTGTCTTCTATGTCTACTATCGGTCATGAGTTGTATTTCCCGGCCCTTTATTAATAATTACAGAGTTATGGTATAGAGTTACGGTAGAATTAATTTCACTCCGCTGTGGAATTTTCAATGGGCGGGGATGCGTTATAGGTGTGAAGAATTGTAGAGTAAATTTATCAATGAACATATGGCAGATCTTTCGACGACCTGGATGGGACTTAAACTGAAAAGCCCGATCATTGCGGCAAGCTGCACTCTTACCGGCAGCGTTGAACATGTAAGCGAGGCGGCCCGGTGTGGTGCGGGTGCGGTGGTGCTGAAATCGCTCTTTGAAGAGCAGATTATGCAGGACGCAGCACGGAGCCTGGGCGGCAATGAACAGCGGTTTTTTTATGCTCAGGCGGAGGATTACATACGGGAGTATTCCAGGGGAGACGCTCTTGCCAGTTATCTTGAATTGATTCGGGCCTCTTGCCGTGAGGTTCCGGTTCCGGTTATTGCCAGCATTAACTGTGTTTCAGCGGGAGAGTGGGTGCAGTTTGCCCGTGAAATAGAGGATGCTGGTGCGGACGGTCTTGAAATCAACATTTTTGTGATGCCTTCCGATCCGTCCCGGAGTTCAGCGGAAAACGAACAGGTATATTTTGATGTGCTCAGCGCTGTTACCAAGGCGGTGAGGATTCCTGTTGCAGCCAAAGTCAGCAGTTATTTTTCCTCTCTTGCCCATACAGCCAGGGCTCTTCCTTCTACGGGAATCGGCAGTCTGGTGATGTTCAACCGGTTCTTTTCACCCGATATCGACATTGACACCATGGAACTCAAGCCAGCGCCTTTATTCAGTACACCTGAGGATTATTGCCACTCATTGCGTTGGATAGCCATGCTCTCCGGCAGTGTCGGGTGCGACCTCGTAGCATCCACAGGCGTGCACAACAGCGAAACGCTCATCAAGCAGCTGCTGGCAGGAGCAAAGGCGGTAGAGGTTGCTTCGGTGCTTTATCTTAAGGGGTTTGAGGAAATCCGCACTATGCTTGAAGGGCTTGAGGAGTATATGGATCGGCAGGGGTTTGCTTCACTCTCAGAGCTTGTCGGGCGGATGAGCATGAAGAACTCTCTTCACCCTGCGGCCTATGAACGATCACAGTTTATGAAACATTTCAGTGACATTTCCTGAGGCATGAGGGGTGGCGGGAAGAAGTCCTTGGAAGTTCATCGGCGAGAGAGTACCTTGACGCCCGAACGGCTGTCAAATCACAATCACTCACAAATTCACCAATGCTTCTCTCTTCCTCCATTGCCGGAAAAGTGCTGATGGCGCTGGCCGGTCTTTTTCTGGCGATGTTTCTTCTTGTCCATCTCGGCATCAATCTCCTTCTTCTCTCCAGTGACGGCGGCGTCGCATTTACGGCGGCGGCGGAGTTCATGGCTACCAATCCCATCATAAAAATTGCCGAGCCGGTTCTCTTCGGCGGCTTTCTTCTCCACATTGCCTTCGGTATGATGGTTTCCGGGCAGAACCGTGCTGCAAGGCCTGTGCGCTACCAGGAGAGCAACAGTTCGGAGACCTCGCTCTTCTCGAAATACATGTTTCATACCGGCATTGTCGTCTTTCTGTTTCTTGCCATGCACATGGCAGATTTTTATCTGATCAAACTCGGCTTCATTGCGCCCCCCGAGGGAATAGGGCAGCATGATTTCTACCACAGGGCAATGCTTCTCTTCTCAAACCCGTGGTACTCCGGTTTTTATGCCCTCAGCTTTCTTGTGCTCGGCTTCCACCTCAACCACGCCATTCAGTCTGCATTTCAGACGCTCGGCCTGAACCACAGCCGCTACACCCCTGCGCTGAAGGTGGCGGGTTCTGCCTATGCAATCATTATCACGGTTGGTTTCAGCCTTATACCGCTGTGGATAGCCTTTTCCCCTTTAACGAGACTCTGAGAAAATACTCATTACTTCCATGACACGACTCAACGCCGCCATTCCTGAAGGCCCTCTTGCTGATAAATGGACTGCCTACCATTCGGGATGCCGGCTGGTAAGTCCTGGCAACAAGCGCAAGCTTGACATCATTGTTGTCGGCACCGGTCTTGCTGGCGCCTCGGCCGCAGCTTCTCTGGGTGAACTTGGCTACAATGTCAAAGCTTTCTGTTATCAGGATACCCCCCGCCGGGCACACAGCATTGCCGCTCAGGGTGGTATCAACGCGGCGAAAAACTACCCGAACGACGGCGACAGCGTCCACAGGCTTTTTCACGACACCGTCAAGGGTGGGGACTATCGCGCCCGTGAGGGAAATGTCTACCGTCTGTCAGAAGTCAGCAACCAGATTATTGATCTTGCTGTGGCTCAGGGGGTTCCCTTTGCGCGGGAATATGGTGGCCTCCTGGCAAACCGCTCCTTCGGAGGTGCGCAGGTGTCGAGAACCTTTTATGCGCGCGGTCAGACCGGCCAGCAGCTTCTTCTTGGCGCATACGGGGCATTGAACCGTCAGATTGCGGCCGGTACCGTGACGCTCTTCAACCGCCGTGATGTGCTTGATACGGTGCTGGTTGAGGGCAGGGCGCGGGGCATCATTGCCCGCAACCTTGTGACCGGCGAAATTGAGAAGCACGCGGCCCATGCCGTGGTAATTGCAAGCGGCGGCTATGGCAATGTGTTCTATCTTTCCACCAACGCCATGGGCTCCAATGTGACGCCTGTATGGAGCGCCTATCGAAAAGGGGCCATGATGGCAAACCCGTCGTTTACCCAGATTCACCCTACATGCATTCCAGTTCATGGCGATGCCCAGTCGAAGCTGACGCTGATGAGCGAGAGCCTTCGCAATGACGGACGGATATGGGTGCCGCTCCATAAAAAAGATGTTGAGCGGTTGAGGAGCGGTGAGGTGCAGCCGTCGGAGATTGCGGAGTCAGAGCGCGACTACTATCTTGAGCGCCGCTATCCGGCGTTTGGCAATCTGGTGCCTCGGGATGTGGCGTCCCGGGCGGCAAAAGAACGGTGCGATGCCGGTTACGGCGTAGGCCGGACGGGGGTTGCAGTCTATCTTGATTTTGCCGACTCCATTAAACGCAAAGGGCGCGATACCATTGAGGCGCTTTATGGCAACCTTTTCGATATGTACCGGCAGATTGTTGCCGAGGATCCCTATGAGACCCCGATGATGATCTACCCTGCGGTCCACTATACCATGGGAGGCCTCTGGGTTGATTATGAGCTGATGACCACCATTCCAGGCCTCTACGCCATAGGTGAGTGCAATTTTTCAGACCACGGAGCGAACCGGCTCGGGGCTTCAGCCCTTATGCAGGGGCTTGCTGACGGCTATTTCATTCTGCCCTCAACCATCAGCCGTTACCTGGCCGATGAAATCCATACCCCCCGAATTGACTCATCCTCGTCGGAGTTTACCCTTGCGGCTGAGGCGGCAACCGATCGGCTGAAAAAACTGCTCAACACGAAGGGAACGCAGAGTGTGGAGAATTTCCATCGCCGGCTGGGCAAAATAATGTGGGAGTACTGCGGAATGTCGCGCAACGAGGAGGGGCTCAAGAAAGCGCTGGAGCTGCTTGCTGAACTGAAAGAGGAGTACCGGATAGGCGTCAGGGTGCCGGGTGGTTTGGACGAGTTCAATCCTGAGCTTGAAAAAGCCTGGAGGGTTGCTGACTTCATTGAGCTTGGAGAGCTTATGGTTCGTGATGCCCTTCAGCGGAGGGAGTCGTGCGGCGGCCATTTCAGGGAAGAGTTTCAGACCCCCGAAGGGGAGGCTTTGCGCAAAGATGACGAGTTCGCCTTCGTTGCAGCATGGGAATCCATGGCGGGGGGGGTAGAGCCCGAAATGCACAGGGAGCCGCTTGAGTTCCTTGACATAAAACTGTCGCAGCGAAGCTACAAATAACAGGCGAATACCATAATATTGGAACGGTTATCATGAATTTCACTCTCAGGATATGGCGGCAGAAAAATGCTGCAGCCAAAGGCGGAATGGTCACATACAGCGTGAGGGGTGTCTGCGCCGACAGCTCCTTTTTTGAAATGCTCGACACCCTCAACCAGCAGCTTGTTGACGAGGGAGCGGAGCCGGTCTGTTTCGACCATGACTGCCGTGAGGGAATCTGCGGAACCTGCAGTCTCTATATCAATGGGCGGCCCCACGGCCCTGTGAAAGGGGTGACTACCTGCCAGCTTCATATGCGCTCTTTCGCCGATGGTGACACCATCAATATTGAGCCCTGGCGCGCAAAGGCGTTCCCGATTGTGAGGGACCTCATTGTGGACCGCAGCGCCCTTGACCGCATCAATCAGGCGGGCGGGTATGTTTCGGTTAACAGTGGAGGCGTTCCCGATGCCAATGCAATTGCCGTGCGAAAGGCAGACAGTGACGCTGCATTCGACGCAGCCGCCTGCATAGGATGCGGCGCCTGCGTGGCCGCCTGTGCAAATGCCGCCGCAATGCTCTTTATCGGGGCGAAGGTGTCGCATCTGGCATTGCTCCCGCAGGGGAAGGTTGAGGCTCGGGAACGGGTGCTGACGATGGTGGAGTGCATGGATGGCCTCGGCTTTGGTGGATGCAGCAACACTTATGCCTGCGAGGCGGAGTGCCCCAAGGGAATCAGTGTTGCCAACATTGCCATGCTGAACCGCGAGTTTCTCTCATCGGCAATCAGGAAGGATAAAGCCAAGCCGTTTTCTGGAGGTTTCTGAGGGGTCAGTCTTTGACGCAGCGGACCGCGAGCCCGGTTTTTTTGCTGACTTTTCCCTTTCGTACCCGTCCGTCAAAATAGACGAATGAGCGCCCCTCGGCAGCCTTCGGGGAGAGTTCGGTAGCCGTCCACATCCGGCTGTATCCTCCTGTGGCTAAAAAGTCGCCATCGGTGTCGCGCCGTCCGCCGGCAGGTAGCAGACGGAATCCGATGGCGTCGGTGGCCCCTTCATTCGGTTCTGTCCACAGTTCAGTTGCTTTCAGCGCTCCTCCCGCCGATTCATCTCCCCCAAGGCTTTCTGTCAGCCTTGTCCATTCACTATCGGTAGCAACATGCCACCCAACAGGCGCAAGCCCTCTGGGATCGTTTACGGCGTACCAGTTGTAGAGGCGCCCGTAGCGCGTTTGGTTTTCCGCGCTGTTTGCATTGGAGCAGCATGCGGGTGAAGTCAGTGAGGCCCACTCTTCAGGGTCGGTGACTTCGGGAATCGGGTCACCGTTGCGGAAGTGGGTCGCTCTGAGGTTTTCCGCACTCCATACCATTCCGGCGGCTGCAAGGGTGCCGGAACTGTTGCCGTCATTGTCGGTCATCGGGGTGGAGGGACTCTGGCATGAGGCTGTGAAGAGGAAGAGGGGTAGAATGAGTGCGCGGAGCGTTTTCATGATAGCTGGGTGTCATAGTTGTCATATGCCAATAATTATGAGGCAATATACACAATGTTTGGTTTCTCGGCCATCACTTGGGCGCCTCTGTGAGATGATTATGGCGTAATGCTTGTCGGGTATATCGTCTCTACCTGCGTTGCAGCTGTTGCTGTTTGTTGTTTGAGCTCAAGGGATGTATAAATATATTTGCAATATCAATCAAACGCTTATGTCTGGAAAAGAGTATTCGGTGACAGGATTTATCGGACATCAGGTGGGGGTTACTGCAGGGGTTCTGCGAAAAGCGTTCGCTTCCAGAATCACAAGAAGCGCCGAGAGTATTTCACCCGAGCAGTTTGTCGTGCTTGCGCGTCTGAGTTTCGGTCAGGGCTTCAACCAGAACGAAATGGGATACCTGCTGAAGGATGATGCCAGCATAACCCGGATTCTCGATAGTCTTGAAAAGAAGGGGCTCGCCGTCAGAAAAAAAGTCGAGCATGACAGGCGCGCCAATATCGCGTTCATTACAGATAGCGGTACCGCTTTGGTTGAAAAGGTGTTTCCTGTGGTTGAGCAGCTCGATGCGAGCCCCGCGATTGTGAATTGATGTCGTGAAACACAAGGTTTTAATAAGCTATATTTTGATGATGAGAGGAGGGCTGGTGGCAGGCAGTGGAGCGGAGCGAAACTGCATCCCGCCGGCCCCTCTTAAA